>ERZ773202.45-NODE-45-length-138377-cov-52.129162_pt1 | contig 138377 bp, 129 predicted proteins | sample MGYA00580998_ERZ773202 | MGnify/ENA primary metagenome ERZ773202 (study PRJEB29015, sample SAMEA2737803) | human gut metagenome | biome: human gut; feature: human-associated habitat; material: faeces | place: China | collected 2012 ...
CCTAATACTCCGATCATCAGACCAACAATCAATATTACCGTTAAGCAAACTAAACAAGCTAAACGCTTCATTTTACTCTCTCCTCTCCGACAGCCATGTGATCACAGCCGCAGTTACCACATCCTCCGGTTCCCATGAATCAGATATCTCACGTTCTGTTCCCTGGAGCTGTTCATGTTCCCATCCGGATAATTGTTTTGCAGCATTTTGAAGTTCTTCATAAATAGGTTCCGGAATGGAGATTGTAATCTCACGTTTGTTGTCCCGATCCATGTTGTCACCTGCTTTCTAATATCATTGACACTTACTCAACCTTTTTCTTCTCTTTGACTGCGTCTTTCTTTTTAAATAAATACGCATATTCACCATTTTTCCCATCCCGAAACATCCTTGCCACATCCTCTGTACTCTTTCCAAATAAAGCCCAAATGAGTTGATCAGAAGTTACAGGATTCTCTTCATCAAAGACAATGTTGTTCATAAATTTTGCCTCCTTTAGTCTGGAATATCCTTGTATTTAATATTAATACTGATTCCAACCATATCTGCTAACTTATAAAGTTCTCCCAATTTGATACTGGTAGGATTCTGCAGCTTATTTCGTAAAGTCCGTTCCGACATCCCGGCTTTCCTGCTTGCAATATCTGTTGACATATTATTGCGACGCAAACCACCTACAATCATTCCAGCAACAAAGTCACAACGTGCACTTTCCTTGTCTTCACACAGTTTTGTCTTTGGCAATACAAACACCCCTTTCCGCTATTGCGACGTCGCAACCTATCCACTACTCATCTACACTTCCTAGCAAATTATCCGGTGTAATATGAAGCTTTTCACAAACTTCCACAAATTTCTGTAGAGATGGTTTATAATATCCTCTTTCCATTTTGGAATAATTTTGATAATTCATCCCCAGGAAAGCAGCCATCTCTACCTGCTTCTTATGATGTTCCAGTCTATATTTCTTTAAATTTGCAGGAATATTTTTTACTGAATATTTCATTGTATGTCTCCTATAATTACTTAGTTTTATTCTTATCATCTTCCCAGAAGAAACATACAGACACACCAAAATAATCTGCCAAGATAATTAATTTATCTAATTTCGGCTTATAACGTCCTTTTTTCCAATCAGAGAAAGTTGAATCTGCTATCCCTGTTTCTTGAGAAACCTGATGTGTTGTTTTATTGCTTCTCTGAAGTAATTCCAAAAATCTTTCGTACATCTTCCACCTCCTTTAAGAAAATCAAAATAAATACATTGCTTTTTATTCAAAAAACAATTATTATAAGAAATATTAACTATTTTATTAAATAAAAGCCGAAATGTTTCCGTATTTTCTGGTTTTCCGTATCTATATTTTATAATATATTACGGTTTTTTTAATTTGTCAACTTATTTTTCGGTTTTTTTAATTTCAAAGGAGATTGCTATGTACGAAATATTTGAAAAGCTACTAACAGAAAAAAAAATTAAACCTATTGACGTATCAAGAGCAACTGGTATATCAGCTTCAACACTTTCAGATTGGAAAAAAGGAAAAAGTACCCCAAAAGCTGATAAACTTCAAAAAATTGCCGACTACTTCAATATTTCTCTCGAATATTTGACAACTGGGAAAGAAAAAGATAATAATTTAGACTCTAATTTTGATAATGAAATTATGCAGATAGCAAAAAAAATTGCTAATAATAAAAATTTATTTACACTTTTTAATATTGCACAAAATGCTACTCCAAAAGCTATAAACAATGCTACAAATGAACTAAAAATGACAATTCAATCTGAAAATCAACTAGATTCCACAACCTTATACACATACACACCAGATGACTCAGATGACCCAAATGAACAAAATATTTTAGACGTTATAGCCGATAACATTGAAAAATATTCCCATTCTGACATTTCCATGTACTACACCCCTTTTCATGTTCCAACACTTGCTGAATTAAGGGAAATAGCAGACGATCTTCATATTTCTATTAATAATCTGCTCTGTCCTGAACCATTTAGTCCCAATGAAATAAAATCAAATTACTTTTTCTGTCAATTACAACAAAATGACATATCTGCACATTTTATTGCCGGAAATGAAAGCAAAATTGTTTTGTCCCAAAATGGCATGCATTATATTATACCTTCTAATCTTTATGATACTTTTTATTCTTCATTAGACGATTTTTTTTCTTTAAATGTCAAAACATTGATTTTACACGCAGAGAAAAAATATTACTCGCTTAGTGATGCCATTTATTATTGTTCTTTGCATAAGAATTAATTATATAATCAAGAGAGGTATTCATCATGACAAAGAAGAGAAAAGGCGAACTGCCCAGCGGAAATATACGTAAAAAAGTTTATGACCATTCCGAACTTTGCTTCGATGAACACGGGAATCCTATTATTGATCCAAAAACAGGGCGACAAAAGAAAATTAAAAAATATATATCCGTTACTGGAGAAACTGTCGCAGAAGCAAACCAGTTAAAAGCTCAGATCATGGCAAATAAGCAGCTTATGAAGCGTCCTCTTAATCTGACTTTATACGAAGCTATCGACAAATATATCCAATCCTCTGATGCCATACTCTCACCCGCAACAATACGCGGTTACCGTACCATACAGCGCAATGCTTTTAAGAGCATCATGTATTGTAAACTCTCCCAGCTTTCCACAGAACTTTTACGTGATGCCGTTAATGCTGAATCCAAACGAACCACCGGAAAGAAAAATCCACGACAGATAAAGGCAAAAACTGTTATTAACGAATACGGTCTTATCACTGCCGTTATTAATACTTATGCTCCAGCTCTTGACTGTACTGTAAAGCTCCCACAGATCGAGCATAATCAGCATGAAATTTCTACTCCGGACGTAATTTACCAGATTGTAAAAGATACACCGATCGAACTTCCTGTTCTGCTTGCTATGTGGTTATCTTTAACTGAATCAGAAATTCTTGGACTTACAAAATCAAAATCCATCTCCTCTGATGGCTGCTATATTACAATAAAAGAAGTGATTGTAAAAGACGAGTACAATAATGCTGTCGTAAAAAATAAAGGAAAACAGCCAACCAGAGATCGTACACTGCGACTGCCAGAATATCTGAAACAGTTGATTGACAAAGTAGAAACAGATCAGCTTGTAACCTTATCTGGAACAGCTTTATCAAAACGTTTTAACCGCCTTATTAACAAAGCAGGCATTCCACACATGACTTTCCATGATCTTCGGCATGTAAACGCATCCGTCATGGCGATCCTCCGTATTCCGGATAAATACGCCCAGGAACGCGGAGGATGGAAAACTGATCATATCATGAAAAGTACCTATATGCAGACATTCTCCAGTGAACGTACTGCAATAGACAACCAGATTGATCAATATATGCAGGATACCCTTTTTAAAAATGCTTCTGAACAGAAAAAAGAACAGAAATATCATCATTGGCTGGAGTTATTTGATCTTAAAGATACCAAAACAAATCAAAAACACTTTTTAAAATTTTGCGAGGATAATCATATTAATTTATAAAAAGTATTCCACAAGATACTCCACATTTCTATAAATACATTGATTTTTCAATATTTATAAGATGTTTTCAGCGGGTTCGATTCCCGTTGTCTGCTTTATAAAGGCTATGAGGTGCCTGTTTTGGGTGTTTCATAGCTTTTTTGATACTCAAATGATACTATTATAATTCCAGTACAACCCGCTCCGTGGAACTGGTCCAGGTACGGTTGAAGTGCTCTACGCCTGATCCATGCAGTGCAGCATTGTATAAACCATCATTAAGAAACGGTCTTAAGGTTCGCCCATTCCTGCCACTTCCAAGTGCCCTTAGAGCGCTGTTTTCAATCCGGCATACTTTTCCCCAGTCAATGCCCGTTTCTACTTCTATCTGCCTGCATGACTTCCCATGCTCATATCTGTCATGAATCACACCCCGCTGATCCTCCGGCAGAGAATCTACGATATCCCAGATCACAGCTTTTAATTCTTCCTGCTGCATATCATCAATCACGGCTGACATAGCATTGTTTTCATCCGGTATCATATCAATCAGTGTATCGGTACCGCCCTCGTCTTTCAATGGCATGTCAAGGCTTGCGATCTGCCCCATTCTGACGGACTTTTCAAGCTCCCTTACTACTTTATCAGATAACCCCATATTGCGGGCTATTTCCTGCCGTGTGGGCTTTCTATTAAGGTATGTTTGAAACGCATTGACCATCTTCTTATACTCGTATATCTTGACACGTTCATGCTCTGGAATCCTTACAGGGCTACCGCTATCACTGATATAGCGTCTGAGTCTCTGATCTATCACAGGCGTGGCATAAGATAAGAATTTATTCCCGTTATCCTGATTGAATCCGTCTATTGCCGGATATAATGCAAGATAGCCTTCCTGCTGTAAATCCTCTATATCAGCATATGCACTGTATTTACGTGCTATCTTGCAAATCATCCCCTTATTCTGTTCCCATAGTAAAAGCATGTTATCAGCCGTATCTATTCCCGCCTTTATCCGGGCAACCAGTTCTTCATTGCTCATTGTCGTACCTCATAAGAAAATACCCCACACCGACCAGACAGCCAATGCGGGGCAATGGTAATGTATACCATAAATATGCAGCTTAAATTTAAGGTTACGCCGGATCACTCCGGCAGGTTACTATATCAACCAGGCGCGTGCTCCTGATTAATAACTCATTTAGGCTTTCGCAAGCTCCTGATAATATATTGCTGTCTTTTTATTATCCAGTACAAACGCATCATAACAAATACGCCCCTCAACAAGTGATCCACTGATTCCCGGCGGATCTTGATGGATCTTATAATCTTCCAGCTTGGTAGGTGCTACCGTTGCGCACGGATGGCACATGATGAAACCGCAATTCTCCGGTAGTCTCGTAGCCGGTACCTTGATAACTGATGCACCGTCCAGATTAGAAACAACGCCCTGTTTTCGCAACTGTGTATCCACGTCGGTTTCCATCACGATATCTTTTGACTTTTTCATAATGCGGTATACATCCGGCGATACGATAATAAAACGCCCCTCGTCTGGCACTTCTGCATTATCAAGGACATTTGTTGCTTTTGTGATCTCATCATAGATGTTTTCCGGAGTAAGTGCCACTGCTGCCGGTTTTGTTCCTGCGCCTGCTGCAATAACTCCATACACATAAGAATCAACCTCAGGTATAACAACTTCTCTCTGCTGTCTTGCAAGGGCAGATGCTCCAGCAAGCTGCTGCGCTGTCTCGTCTGTATCAAGTTTATCGATCGCGAACGTGAATGATCTATCTTTCTTCAAAGTAAATTCTTCCGTTGTTGCGTCAAGGCTCTGCACTGCTCCGTAACGGCTGCCTTTTGCTCCGCTGCCTGTTCCTGCTCTGTCGTAATCGTTCATAGTGCCGGTACTGATCTTGTACACCTTAATGGTATGCGCTCCCGTCCAGTCAAAATCCTGATTCGTTACAAGCTCTTTCTTACTCTCTTTTGTAAAAATTTCATCCACATAAGGCTGAAACTGCGTTACTAAATTAATAGCCATATTCTTATCCTCTTAACCCCATAGCCGACCGGATACCGTTATCATTTGGCAATGTATGAATCGGTGCACTGAATACGATCCTCGACCGCTTTTCTTCCAGTTCCTTTGACCAGCCTTCGGGCGTCCTTTCTTTGATAATTTTGTCAATGACTTCCATTGACTTTTTTAATTCATCTGCGTTGCTGCATCTGATCACGTCCGCCAGCTCATCCGGATACCCGGCATCCCGTAAAGCAGTTACAGCGTTGAGCCTGTTCTCTCTTGCTTCAAGCTCTGTCGTTCTCTTTTCCAGTTCTGCGGTTTTCTTTTCGAAATCCTCGTTACTGGATGCCTTGCTTTTCTCTTTTGCAAGTCTCTCTTGCACGATCCGGTTCACATCATCCTGTGTAAATGTCTTACCGCTCTGCTGTGTACCCTCTGTGCTTGTCTGTGTTCCCTCTGCTGAGGTGTTCTGTAAATCTCCCATGAATTTACCATCCTTTCGTTTTACGCCCGAATAGGCTTATTCCGCTTTTCCCTGCGTGTGGGTGGATTGTCACGCTCTCCCTGCGGCAGCCAACCGCTGCTCTATATCATGAATATATTGCTTACGCCTTCGATAAAACACACGTCTGCTTACTGGGATAACCTTACCCCGTTTCGCTTCCTGTTTCTCTAATACGTCATATGAGGTATGATTTTTGAATGATTCCACCAGTAGATCAGCAATATAGGTATCTACCTTATGCGCCATTGTCAAAAGCTCCCCTTCCGGGATCGCGTTGTTCCTGTTCTGCAATGAAATCATGTACTGTTTGCTCTGGATCACAATATCATCCCCCCTTTATGGCTTTTATTGTACCACCCGGAAATAGATATTTTGTGCCATTGTGCCAGCCATGCAGCATTTTTCTATATATGTGAAAATATGTGTTTTTCGTAGGTTCTATATATTGTAAAATATCAACAAATTTCAACTTTTAATCATTACGTTTTCTTACACCCTATATTGTAAAATACAACCATTTTCCACCATATCTGGTTTGTGTTTTGTCCTATGAATTTCCTATATCTCCCCCTTTTTATTCTATGCTTTTTTTCTTTGTATTCTCTTTGTTCAAGGGTCTTTACAGCCCAGATAAAATGTAAGCATTTTTAAGCATTTTTAAGCATTTTAAAACTGAACGTTCGGATTCAAAACGAACGAAACGTTCGTCTTTGTATGCATCTGAAAGTAAAACGTTTTTTGAAACGCTTTTGAAACGCTCCACACCAAAAAGACCCACACCGGGCACTGTATTTCTACAATGTCGTGGTGTAGGTCTCAATGGGTTTAGGGCTTGTTTCATTCGGAGCGCATACCGCTCTACTTCAAAGATTTTACAAGGTTTTGTGCTGCTTCTATCGAATCGTCCGCGCTCTCTATGTAGTCAATTACTGCCTGCACATAGCCGGTCAGATAGAGCTTATCATGCAGTGTATTGTAGATCCTCGATAAAGCCTGTAATCCTTCCAGTTCGCGCTGCTGCTTCTGGTTTCTTTCATACCAATGCCAATACGCCAAAGACTTCCCATCCACTACATGCAACGTTTCACTAAATAAGTACTCGTATTCCGCATTATAAAGACGTAGTAAGCCGTATATGTTAGATGCACGCATTTCGATTGTTCCATTCAGCATCCCCCATACTTCCGGGTCGTCCTCTTTTCTGTACTTCCCAAGTTCCATATGCTCGGCTATGGTGCATATGCTGTAGGTGCTTTCCGTAATTTCTGCTATAAGATTTGGGTATTTGCATCGGCTGAGTTCCTCATTTGATAATCTTTTGTAGTTCATCTCTTTGCCCTCCGTCTTGCTCTCTCTGCACGTTTTCTATATATACCCCAGTACAAAGGCATCCATCGAAACATCTGCATAATGTGTGTTACCATTCTCTCGGCGTGCGTTCATCATATCGTTGTACGCTTCACACTCCGGGCTGCCTTCTTTCAAAATTTCAAGATAACATTGCTCACCCAGTAATTTCATTGTTTCGTTCATTTCATATAATTTCATGCTTTTCCTTTCCGCCGGAATCTGCTACAATTCGAATGAATCCGGTCTTTTGGCTTGTTATCGGGTTTCATTGCCCTGTGATGGTGTTCCCGCACCGTCCGGGGCGTTTTTCATTACCTCTTTTAAAAATTCCATATTCTCGTCATGCGCCTGCATGGTCCTAATAGATTTTTCCGGCAGATCCAGCTTTATGCACATGCTGAATATCCTGTCAACTATTCTTTCATTCAGCTTTAAGGAATCCATTGGTATATTGCTTGTGAATATCGTCACCCGCTTATTTGAATACCGGTAATCTATAAGTCTGAATAATTCCGTATCAATCCATTCTTTTTTCGTTTCTGCGCCGATATCGTCAAGAATCAGCAATTCAGCCGTTCGGATTCTTTCAAGATCCTCTTTCTCTATAAAATCCTTATAGCTCTTTTTCGTCATTTCGAGCAGTTCGGGCACCGATACAAACTTTACACAGATATCCTGATGCTCCATGATCCCATTTGCAAGGCTACATGCAAGCAATGTTTTTCCACTCCCTTTCGTTCTGGAAAATATGTATAATCCCTTTCCTGCTTTCTGGTACTCGTTGAACTGACTGACAAACGATTTTGCAACACGCTGCTGCATTTGCACGTTCTGACCGTACAGATCCCAGTTGAATTTCTGCATACTTGCGTCAAGATAATTGAATGGCATAAGAGAACGCGCCCGCCGGAACTCTCCATTGCTGATTTCGATATTCTCTGCATACTCTACATATCCATAGTCCTGCACATTATAAGCCACCAGATCACACATTTTCCCGTCCTGCAGTTCTATGCGCTCCCTTGACAGCTCTATGCGCTCCGCCGGTAGTCCTTTCTTACTTATACCCAAGTTCTTCCCATAATCTTCGATACTCTTCATCGTCTTTATATATAGATCTGTCTCCTTCCTCCGGCTCTGTCTGCTCCGGTTCTGTATAGTTCGCATCCAGATAGTCAATATAGCCGCTGTTAAAAAATGTACTGCCGTACTGCAACTTTCTCCATTCATCCCGGGCAAGTCCTGCCTTGTATCGTTCTATGGCTCTGCTTAATTCATCGTAACCGATATCATAAAGCGCTTTCTTCTTGGAATCACTTACTTGCCCCTTGCCTTTTTTATTTGGGTACAATTTCCATATGCTTTCAAAGAACTCATTGATTGCGGCTTTACTCGTTCGCGGTGCATTGTCAGATGCACATTGTTTATTATTTTTATTGTTTATACTGTTATTGTTTATACTGTTATTGTTAGTAGGTCGGTTTTCGACAGGTCTATTTTCGATAGGTCTATTTTCGATAGGTTCATTTTCGATAGGTTCATTTTCGACATATCGAAAAGATACGTTTTGACCCTTTTCTATATTTTCAAAAATCTCCTCTAAGTTTTTTTTCACTTCCAGTTCATGAGTCACTTTATAAATATTTCTACTTTTCAAATTTCCAAGTGTTGTCTTTCTTTTCTCTACTACTCCTGAACCGATAAGCAACGCTAAATGCTTATCTAAACGATGCATGCTCATGTTCAACTCTTTTGCCATTAATTCCTTAGTTGGATAACACTCATCATTATCGCCCGCCATACTTGCTAAATATGCATATACTGCTTTAGCTTCCGGCGTAAGTTTTGGACTTCTTACTACATCTTGATAAACCACACCGAACGCTCCTTTCTTCTTTCTCATTCACTTTACGATATTTCCTCCTCAGTTAATCTCAATGCTGCTAAATCATCCGTTATCATACTTACAAAACCTTTGGAAATTAGTATTTTCAAATCATCCTCTCTTGCCCTTGTAAGGCACATTACTGGATACGTCTCTACAATTCCATCATCGGCATGCATGCCTAAATGAAAATACAGACTTTGAGAAGTCGCCGGCATTTTTAGGAATCTTGTTGATTCTGTCACTCTGTAACTAAACATTCTCCTATTCGCCATTATTTATTACACCTCCTTTCCGTCATAAATGCGCTCATAGAAGTACTTAGCATTAATCTTGCCTGCCATAACAATAAACCCTTTTTCGGTCATTTCTGCGTTTAATTCGCGTATCAGCTTGTATGCTCTGCTTGCACTGCACTCCATGATCTGTGACACATCAGCAGCAGATAAAAACCTCTTCTCTTCTGCCATGCTTTCACGCTCCTTTCTCTTCCTTGGCTGCGATCTCATTCAGCCCGGACATGATTCCCTTGATCGCATACTTTTCCATGTACGTTGGCACGGAATAGAACTTATTAAGCTCTCTTAAAATGATCTTTGCCTGTTCTTCTTTACTCATAGACATTCCCCCTACCCGTTCTTTTAACGTATTCCTCAGAGATCATCAGCTCTGTTTCGTCTACTTCTGGATCTGCATCCGGGTTATAAGTCATAGTGATTCCCAAAACCACATTATCAACGGTTCTTTCAAGATAAATCATCACACCGGTTTCTTCTGCATTGATTGCAGTTACAACCCCTGTCACTGTGTACCCCTCTAAAATTTTCGCGTTTACCTCTGCATAATCTCTAAATTTTACCTGTGCCATTCTCTTTCCTTCCTTTCTCTCTTACTACATCGCCGCCAGGCTCTTTAATCTTCTAAAATTTCTGTTACGTCTACGCCAAGGGCTTCCGCGATTCTTCCAACGGTTCCCGGCTTGCATGTACCTCTTGAATACACGCTACAAATTGTATTCACTGGCATTTCGGCTTTTTCTGCCAAGTCGTTACGGTTGAGCTTTGCACGTGCCATTGCAATTTCTAATTTCTTCTTGCTTACTTTCATTTTATCACCTCGCAATTAAATTGTTTATACACGCAATTAAATTCGTGTTATCTTTATTATAGCAATTAAATTGCGTGTGTCAATATATAAAATAATAAAAATTGAATTTAATTGCGTTATATGATATTATTTTTTCAGAGGTGATTGAATGTTAGAAAATAATACTATTGATAATAAATTTATTGGTTTTAAAATCAAAGAGCTTAGACAAAAACAAAATATGACCCAAAAAGATTTAGCAAAAATTATAGGAAAAACCGAAAGCTCTGTACAAAAATACGAACGTGGTGTTGTCGAAGTTCCACTAAGTGTTCTATGTGATATTGCAAATGCGTTGCATGTAAGTATTCTAGTATTACTCGACATTCCACATCTTACACAGTTAGCCCAAACAGCCTTAGATAATGGGAATATTGATTTTGCTGACTTTATTTTAGATATTGCAAATCTTCAGTATGATAAGAAATATTCAGAAGAACTACGGTTAGAAGTGTACTATGAATTATTAAATGAAGATGGGAAAAAAAAATTATTAGAATACGCAAAACTACTATGTGACTCTGATGACTATCGTCTACCAGATGAACTACTTAATGAAGAGTGAAGCCGCCGAAATTTCGGCACATTTCCGACGGTATTCGTCGAAAGTTGGTAAATACAACTTTAAAGATGCAGATTATGCAGAATAGCCGGGCTCAATCTTGCGCTGGGGATACTCAGATCATGCAGAAATAGATACGTCAAAAACTGGGTTGGTTCAGATCAGCCGCAACCAAAACTGGCTCCGGCAAAACTGAAATAATCGGTCTTGCCAACGCGGGGAATCTTCCCTAGGTCTGACTGTCCAGTTTGGGTCAGTCACAAGGGGCGTAACGAACTGGAACGCCCTGATAGAACGATTCGTTCGGTCAGCTCCACAACCGGACAAATTGACCTTTCGACGAGTTCATAACGACAAATCAATATGATTTAGTATCTTCGTCCGAAATTCGGACAAAGCACACCAAGTCAATATTATTGAACTGCTGCCCGGGTGTCCTTTTATCGGACAGCTCAAAAGTGAGTTTTCATCGCTTCCCAACTTATTGGGAACTGCTGCCCGGATTGAGGGGAAGGGCATGCGTACTATCCCCCCCTTTTTTTGCCGGATGTGATAATTACTCACACCCAAACGGGCTTAAGTGGTGGAACCGCTCAAATTTGAGCGAAACCCCGAATAAAAAAGTACGGGTTCAACGGGCTGACTTTTCAGCTCACCACAATTTTGTGGTCGCTCAGCGCCAAATGGTCCTCAGTAAATATTTCTCTTTTACTACATCGCCGCCAGAGATATAGAAAAGAGGTAAAATATATGCCAGTATTCAAAGACGAAGCACGAGGAACATTCTATGTAAAGACCTATTACACAGACTATACAGGGGCGAAAAAACAGAAACTGAAACGCGGGTTTAAGCTACAGCGTGATGCTAAAGAGTGGGAACGGGAATTTATTACCAAACAGGCGGCACAGCCATCTATGCCGTTTAAAACGCTCTCTGATCTGTATCTGGAGGACAAGCAGGCTCACACAAAGAAAATAACCTATGAAACAAAGAAGAACCGGATTGACACATGGATTCTTCCATACTTCAACACACAGCCGATCAATGAGATCAGTGCGCCAGACATAAGGAAGTGGCAGGCAACTCTAAAAGAGTCTAAGAATGCCAACAATGAACCTTTGTCCGCCGGATATATGCAGAATCTTGTCATGGAGCTGTCAAGCATCTTTAATTTTGCAGTGCGTTTCTATGGGCTTGCTGTCAATCCCTGCCACATTGCCGGTAATACCGTAGGCAAGAAAACGCGCAGCCTTAACTTCTGGACAAAGGAAGAATTTGATAAATTCATAGACACCTTTGAGAAGTCAAGCCCTTATTATGTGGCTTTCCTGATGCTCTATTATTGCGGTATGCGTATCGGGGAACTGGAAGCCCTCACTGCTGCCGATGTGGATCTGGACACAAACACCATAACTATTAATAAAACCTACCATCTGATCAATGGTCAGGGTATTGTGACAACTCCAAAGACGCAGAAAGCCAACCGAACAATTATCATTCCCCCGTTCCTGTCTGCTGTTATCCGGGAATATGAAAAACGCATATACGGTTTAGAAGCTGATATGCGCCTGTTCACGGCATCACATTCGACCTATGCCCGTCAGATGGAAGATCACACCAAACAAGCCGGTATCAAGCGCATACGGCTTCATGATATAAGACATTCACATGCAAGCCTTTTAATTGAAATGGGATTTTCTGCCCTTCTGGTATCGGAGCGGCTTGGACATGAAAATGTATCAACCACATTAAACATCTATTCGCACCTGTTTCCATCCAAGCAGATTGAGGTTGCGGAAAGATTAGAAAAATTATGCGCTGACAACACATATTTGTGATACTAAAATGATACTAAAAAATTGCACAGACAAAAAAATAACGGGAAAAACAAGCCTTATTTATATGATTTTCATTCAAAAATAAACCAAAAATCATGTAAAATCACAACTTGCGATTCCCGTTGTCTGCTCTCTTTTATTTTTCATAGAAATTCTTATTTCCCCTTGAGGTACATTGATAATTTAATATATTTACCAAGGGAGCTGTTAGACGGTTCTTGCCATCCGTTCCGAGACCTTGCGGAAGGGGGACAAGCTATGGTTACATACTCAGACTTATTTACCTTTGTCATCATGCTTTGTGCAATCATTACGCTTGTTAGAGATAATAAGCGCAAAAAATAACCGTCCACTCCCCGGCTAAAGGTTGGACGGTTATTCTATAACTTAAGACATAACGCCGGAACGGATAGGTACAAGCTATCCGACCAGCTCCCTTGTTAAGTATATTATATGCATTGAATGCGAAAAAAACAACCCCTATTTCTTTTGCAAACTCTTATACACCTGCACAATTTCCTCCAGATCCTCCGCAAGCCCCTCTTTCGACAACACCTGCTTCGCCTGCATGCCGTAGCTTATCGCCGCCTGTACATTTTCCAGACGGTCATCAAAAAACAGGCACTCGGATGGATTTAACTCATATTTCTCGCAGAGTGCCGCATAAATCGCCGGATCCGGTTTTGCTTTGTGCACCATATAGGACACGATCAGTCCGTCAATATCATTCATGAAATCCGCATATTCTGTATGCTTTTTGAATAATTCCTCTGAATAGTTGGATAGCAGATACACCCCGTACCCCTGCTTTTTCAGTTCGTGTACAAGTTCCCAGACTGCAGGTCTTGCTACGGGCATATACTCTCCATGCCCGATAAACCAGCGGATCACCTTTTCATCTGCCGGATATTTTCTACAATAACGCTCAATGATCTCCTGCTGCGGGACGGTTCCCAGATCAAGCAGTCCCCACAATCCTTCCGGATCATCAAACATTTCCGTTCCAATGCGTACTGCTTCTTCCTCTGAAAGCCCGTAATCCATCAGCATATATTTCCACCGGTAGGAGAGTAAAACATCCCCCACATCAAAAATAATATTTTTTATCTGTTCCATAATCTTCCTCGTTTCTATCCTTTTAGGGACAATGCACAGTCACACGAGTTCCATCTTCAGACTCTCGTCTTTAAATTTCGACTGATTCTAACACAGAACGGACTCCAATGTCAAAAATACCGCATCTGTCCATTGCAAAACAGATGCGGCAGCCGTCTTATACCTGATTTCCCACAATTTTATAATAACTTCTTGATGTAACTGCAAAGACAGCCAGATAGATCAGTCCAAATACCAGCACTGTGCCTGCTAAGCACCATGCAAACAGGGTTCCGTTATACAAAGCCACCAGTGCAAGCAGTTTTTTTAGCATCGGATATGCTGCTGCAAGATGACATGCTGCCGTGACGAGCGGCAGGAAAAATACCGTGCGCACCTGGGAACGGATCGAGGCTTTCACCTCGGCGTTGCTCATTCCGACTTTCTCCATGATGGCAAACCGCTCTTTGTCTTCATAGCCTTCGGATATCTGCTTATAATAAATAATCAGTACCGTGATCATCAAAAACATGCTTCCCAAAAACAATCCAAGGAAAAACAAACCGCCGTTGCTTGACTCATAATCTATGCGGCCCTCCGCTCTTGACACTACGTTGCAATCCAGACGCATGATCTGTGGATTTGTCTCATCATTCTGCCATTCATTGAGGCGCTCCCGCACAGCATTTGCGCAGGCAATTTTTTCTTCCACAGATCCACTCATATCAAAGTTCATCATATAGGTAAGGTCAACTTTTCGATCTTCCCCATAGGCAGCCGTCTCCATATCTGATAACTGCTGACGCATCTTTTCTAATGCAGTTTCATCTTTTACAATTACGATTACGGTACCTCCCACTAATTCCGTCATTGCATCTTTCCCCGGAATTTTCATGGTCTGTTCCACCGGATACTCATCATCACCAATCACAATGCTTTCCAGCTCATACACAGGATCTGCCATTATTGCCACGCTTCCATCTGAAATATCCGGGATTGATTCCTGCATATATTCCTCAAATCCCTGTTTTGTCATAACTTCAAACATATACATATTGGAAAAATCCATATTCGAACGATCCAGTGCTATAACCTTATCTCCAGACAGCATGACTGCCGCCCCCGCATAGATTCCTTTTTGTCTGCCTGTTATTACTCTGCCATTTTCTTTTATCACATTTTCAATCTCATCTGTCATCCGGTCAAATGTCCCGGAATCCTGCTGTCCATCCGGGTCATAAAACAGTACTTCCAGCTCTGTCGGATACTGTGTTTTTAACTCATCTTCAAGTCCGGCGTACATACATACTGTCATAGAAATCACAACCAGTACCATTGTTGACAAAATACAGATATTTGCTAGTCCCACAGCATTCTGTTTCATCCGGTAGATCATGCCGGAAACCGTTGTAAAATGTCTGGTCTGGTAATAATAACGCTTGTTTTTCCGAAGTAATTTTAAAAATGCGATACTGCCGGCATTAAACAGCCAGTAGGTTCCGATAATAACCAGCATGACTGCAACGAAAAACAGAGTAATCGCCTTTACCGGGTTATCCACAGTGATTGCCATATAATAACCGGCTGCAATACAAACTACTCCAAGCACTGCCTGCAGAATTTTGGTTTTCGGTTCACGTTCTCCCGTACTTCCGCTATGCAGCAATTCCACCGGATTTGAAAGCCGGATCTGCATCAGATTGTAAAGAAGAATACATACATAAATGGCACCAAAAAGTTCTGCGGTATGAAGGCATCCCCATCCTGAAATGTAAAACGGAATTGCTGCATCTAATCCGGTCAGCCGGTACAAAAACATGGTCAGTAATTTCTGGAATACGATACCGAGTATCAGGCCGCCGCCAACTGCGATCAGGAAAGAAAAAACCGTTTCCCATGCCATGATTTTGGCAATATGGATTTTTTCCATGCCAAGAATATTATAGATCCCAAGTTCTTTTTTTCTGCGCTTCATAATAAAGCTGTTCGTATAAAACAAAAAGATACTGACAAACACACCTACGACGATCACTCCAAAGAAAAGAACCATCTGGACACTGGTTCCTCCGCGCATCTTTGAGAGCCCTTCATTCCCCTGGATCGCACACATCGTATAAAACATCATGGCTGACAACATTCCTGCGATCACATATGGCAGATAAAACTGTCTGCTGTTTTTTAAGTTGCTCCATGCAAGTTTCAGATAAAGTTTATTCATGACGCTCACCACCTGTCGTTAAAATAGTGAGTGTGTCGGATATTTTCGCATAAAGTTCCTCGGTACTCATATCTCCGCGGTACAGCTGATGGAATACTTCTCCATCTTTGATAAACAGCACCCGTTTCGCATGACTTGCTGCCTTGATACTGTGTGTTACCATAAGGATCGTCTGTCCATCCTCATTGATCTGGTTAAATAATGCCAGGATACTGTCGGTCGCCTTCGAATCAAGTGCCCCGGTCGGTTCATCCGCTAAGATCAGCTGTGGATTTGTAATCAGTGCACGCGCCACTGCCACACGCTGTTTTTGTCCACCGGAGATTTCATACGGATATTTTTCCAAAAGTTCTTCAATTCCAAGTTTTTTTGCAAGCGGATATACCTTTGGCTCCATCTGCTCCGGTTTTACACCGGCAAGTACAAGCGGGAGCAGGATATTGTCCTTTAAGCAGAACTGATCTAATAAGTTAAAATCCTGAAAAACAAATCCGAGATGATCCCGTCTGAATGCAGAGATCTCTTTCTCACGGAGCGTCACAATATTTTTCCCGTTCAAAAGGACTTCTCCCGCAGTCGGCTTATCCAGTGCGGCAAGAATATTGAGAAGCGTCGTTTTTCCAGATCCGGACTCTCCCATGATCGCCACATACTCGCCTTCCTCCACCGAAAAATTCATCGATTTTAATGCCTCCACCTGGTTTCCTCCAAACCGCGTGGTATATATTTTCTTTAAATTATTTACCTCTAAAAGTGCCATATCAGGTTCCTCCCCGTCTTTTCTACTCTCATATTTTTTCTGCTGCTGTAAGCATCGTTTTTACCGCAGCAATTTTATTTCATTTCCTCAAGGACTGTACCCAGTATAGCAAAACAGGGAAATGTATGCCATCGAACCAGCTTACATTTCCCTGCCGTATCTTACATTCCTGTAAGATTGCATTTTTATTCCATTATACATTTTTACCTGAAATAGCCGCTTTAACCAATTTTTACAACCGTTCCCACCTCTTCTTTTGAAGTAATGGAAAATGTGTGCCCCAGTTTCTTTAAAATACGGCTGCACAAATACAGACCGATTCCACTCGAATGCTGTCCCTCATGTCCGTTACAGCCGGTATATCCCATCTCACAGATACGCGGCAGATCCTCTGCCCGGATCCCGATTCCGGTATCCTCAATGACAAGGCGAACCGATTTCATGCCGCTGTTCTCCCCATCATCTTCTTTTCTATGAGATGCTTTCTGCACTGGCACCGACATGGTTCCATCCCCATCCTCCAGATAAATTTTAATACCGCCTGTTTTTGTATATTTGACCGCATTCGATATCACCTGTTCTATGACAAATGAGAGCCATTTTTTATCGGTGATCACCGTTGTTTCAACCGGCTCATAGCTCAGACTGATTTTTTTTGCAATAAACTGCCTGGCGTATTTTCTCACGGAAGTCCGTATGATCTCATCTAAATCGGTCTCCTCAAATACAAAATCCGTCGTTTCCGAATCAAGACGCTGATACTGCAATGCCATCTCCACATACTGTTCAATCCCAAACAGCTCGGAAAGTTCCTCTGTCATCTGCCCCTCATCATTTTTATTCTGAAGCAGAAGCCGCAGTGCTGCGATCGGTGTCTTGACCTGGTGAACCCACATGGCATAATATTCCTGCATATTTTTCTGTCTTGTGGCTGCCCGGCTCTGCGCCCCTGTATATTCATCCGATAATATCCGAAGAAGCTTCTGGTACTCATTTTCCAGCAGGTCTGCATTTTCCGGCATCCCGTCCGTGGAGAGCATGATGGTATGCTCTAACTCCTTTACCTTCTGATAATGCCTGTAATACCTCATCGCATCAAAAGCCAGAAGTATCAGCAGCAGAAACAGTGAAATAAATATTCCATAACCAATTTCTGCGAATGGTATTTTATTGAGCATCATCGTGATGATCATGATCGTTTCACATGCAATGACAATGCACAGCCAGACACCAATTCTTTTTACATAAGAAATAATTCCGCTCATCCGATCTGATACCCGATTCCTTTTCTCGTTACAATAAAATCACAAAGCCCCACTGATTCCAGTTTTTTCCGCAAACGGTTTACATTGACAGAAAGCGTATTTTCATCCACAAAACTGTCACTCTCCCATAATTTTACCATCAGCGTATCTCTTGATACAACTTTCTGTTTATTTTCCATGAGTACCTGCAGGATCTTAAATTCATTTTTCGTCAATTCTATTTTTTCCTGCTCATAAAATAATGCTGCCTCTGTCAGATTCAGCATGGCACCCTTATGCTCTAAAACAGCACTCTGTCCTGTAAAATCATAGGTTCTGCGAAGCATTGCCTGTACCTTTGCAGTCAGCACCTCAAGATCAAATGGTTTTGCGATAAAATCATCTCCGCCCATACTGACTGCCATGACAATATTCATATTATCCGACGCGGACGATACAAAAATAACAGGCACTTTTGATACTTTACGGATCTCACTGCACCAGTGGTAGCCATTGAAAAAAGGAAGTTTCACATCCATCAGTACAAGCTGCGGATCAAACGCCGCGAACGTACCGGCCACATTGGAAAAATCTTCGGCACAGCATACCTCATAATTCCAACTTTCCAGATGAGTTTTGACACTCCGTGCTATACTTTCGTCATCTTCTACAATCAAAATACGGTACATGGCATTTACCACAGTTCTGCCAGCTCATAAATAAGCTTCTCTGTTTTCTCCCAGCCAAGACAAGGATCTGTAATGGATTTGCCATAGCAGTGCTCTCCAACTTTCTGGTTTCCGTCCTCGATGTAACTCTCGATCATCAGTCCCTTGACCAGCTTATGAATATCTGCCGACATCTTACAGCTATGCAGCACGTCCTTGCTGATTCTGATCTGTTCCTCAAATTTCTTACCGGAATTGGAATGGTTTGCATCCACGATAACTGCCGGATTTGCAAGTGGATTGCTTGACGAATTGGCATCCTCATAATGCTCCAGCAGATTCTGCAGATCTTCATAATGATAATTCGGAATATTTCTTCCGAATTTATCCACATAACCTCTCAAAATTGCATGCGTATATGGATTTCCCTGTGTTTTTACTTCCCAGCCGCGGTATAAAAATGTATGGCTGTTCTGTGCAGCAATGATGGAATTCATCATGACTGCAATGTCACCGCCGGTTGGATTTTTCATACCTACCGGAATACCAACACCGCTTGCCGTCAGTCTGTGCTGCTGGTTTTCCACGGAACGTGCACCTACTGCTACATAAGAAAGCAGATCTGACAAATATCTGTGATTTTCCGGATATAACATCTCATCCGCACAGGTAAAACCGGTCTCTTCCACTGCACGTTTATGCATCTGGCGAATCGCTATGATTCCTTTTAACATATCCGTTTCTTTTTCCGGGTCCGGCTGATGCAGCATACCCTTATAACCGATTCCAATCGTTCTTGGTTTGTTCGTGTAAATACGTGGAATCATAAAAATCTTATCTGCAACTTTATCCTGTACTTTGCGAAGTCTTGAAATATAATCAATTACCGCATCCTCGTTGTCCGCAGAGCACGGTCCGATCACCAGAATTAATTTATCTTCTTTTCCCTCAAAGATTGCGCGGATCTCATCATCACGCTCTGCCTTAGTTGCAACAACCTGTGCACTTACCGGATATTCTTCCTTCAATTCTGCCGGTGTCGGAAGTTTCCGTAAGAACTCCATTTCCATTTCCATTTTGTCCTCCGTTTCTGCGCCGTTTTTCTATATCAGTTATCGATATCATCCTGTTAAAAGACATTTTGTACTCTTTGCGCTGACTTTTTTATTTATATCAATAGATTTGCCTGTAAAACATTGAATCTATTGTGTTCATAATGCGTTTTTCTTTTTCACTTTAAAGCATTGCAGTATGAAGTTCCTTTAAATAATACTTTGTTCTTTGTGATCTGTCAATCCCTTTTGAATAATTTAACAGCTTCTTCCTTAACATAGGAAAACGCAAAAACAGGTATTCCGTTTCCGAAATACCTGTCTAAAATCATATTATGCCGTTTTTAATAAAATACATGGTTTCCAATTACAACACCGGCGCGTCCGGAACTTGCTCTTGAGAAACAGGTTGCACCACCAGTGTTATCAGAACCGCCCAATGCCTGTTGTGCTGCCTGTACGCAGCTGCTCTTTGGTCCGTTTGCTGCGATACTCGCAACCATTCCCTGTCCTGCCGGCGGGAATTGACCACTCTGGTAAATAACACCAGAAATACTGGATGGATATGCACCGGAACGAAGTCTGTTCATAACAACCGCCCCAACTGCAAGCTGTCCTTCATAACATTCATTTCCTGCTTCACACTGGATCAGTGCTGCAAGAAGTGTCACATCATCATAAGATGCTGAAACTGAAGCATTCTGTACGGTGGATGTCTCTGTAGTCTGCGCAGCCTGTGCCGCTGCCTCTTCCTCAGCTTTCTTTGCTAATGCTGCCTTTTCTTCTTCGATTGTAACTGCCTCGCCAAGTGCAAGTTCTGTCGTAACATAATCTGCACTGACATATGCGGTCTGTCCTTTATATTTTACAGCTACCCAGCCATCTTCTGCCTCAGCATCTGTATCGACCGTCAATGTCGTTCCTTCGGAAACTGCAGTGATAACGGACGCATCCTCGGACGCTTCATTTCTGACACGAAGTCCATTCGTATTGACCTGTGCCTCTGTTTCAACATTTTCCTGTGCATAGGCAAGTGCGTCCTCACCGGATACACAATAATCATTGTTGACATATCCGTCTACATCACCGGATACCACATGAGTCCATGTATCTCCGCTCTCGACAACGTCTGCCACATCACCTTTATATAATTTACCGATAATCTCTGCATCCGCATCGTCAGATGCCCTGACATATAAAAACTCATCAACATCTGCCATCAGACGGTTCTGCCACTCAGCATCTTCTGTATTCTCTGTATTCCCGGCATCCTCAGCATTCTCGATGTTTTCTGTCTCTTCTGTATTCTCGGTCTCAGTGTTTTCTGTATTTTCTATATCTGTTGCGTTTTCTTCAACTGTTTCCTGTATATCTTCTGTAGTACCCGCATCCTGTGCCGTGCCATCTTCCTCTGATTCAATCTGTGCAGATTCCTCTATGGATGCTGCTTCATTCTGTACTACAGATGCATTTTCCAATGTATCTGTATCTTCCACTGCCTGCGCTTCCTCATCTGCTGAAGCAACAAGTATGGTCTGGGAGTGTTCAATCCCTGCTGCTGCCATCTCCACTATATCTGTGTTTATCTGGTTTAACTGTGCAACAACACCTGCTGTCCCATCTGTAGCTAAGTCCGTCCTTGTGTCTGCTACAACCGCTACTGCCTCTGCTGAAACTGTACTGGCTGCATCTGCAATCGCGCACATCACTACCATAGAACCGGCAAGCATGATTCCGCTGATTGCTCTTTTTCTTAAATTCATAGAAAACCTCCATCAGTGTTTACCATCTTATGTAAATAGTATTACACCTTTGTTTCGTTTTATTCATCTTTGTTACAATTATTACGGATTTATTACAATGAGGATTATAGCAAAGCAAACATGAAATGTCAAGCATCTGACATTTTATTCCAAATTTTACGAAAAAACCTCCTCTATAACATCATGGATCACGGTCACGGACTCTGCATTCTGCTTTCCTTTCTCCAGACCTTGCAATACCTGCGTCTGGTGTAAATCTGTGTCTTCCTTCAGCCTTATTTTACCGGTCATTTTTTCATGTTCGTTTTCTGTTCTATCTTCGGTTTCTTTTTGTCTGTTTTGTTTTTCTATTTGCTGCAATCTTTTTTCTATTTCCCTGTTCATCATAAGGTTTTTTCGCTCTGTTTTTTTTATCCTGTGTAATACATAAATCAGAAGGATCAATATCACAATACTGCTTCCCATATAAAACCATTCTGCATATTCTGCCATAAAGGTTCCCATCTGCTCCATGTATACCACCTCTCTTTTCCGGGACTTATCAATAAATTTATGTATTGTCCCTTTTTCTTATTAATTATAGAAAGAACAGAACCATTTGAAAAGGTCTTTCGGCCGTGTTTTGACCGCAACTTCCGACATTTTTCCCTTTCAATTCTTTGCTTTTTATCAATTCTCTCTCTTCCTGTTTTCCATTTTATAAGTCTTTTCTTGACTTTTATGCATAAGGGTATTATAAATAGGGAAGTGCAAAATGTTACAGGAAAGGGATTATTCTATGAAAAAAATCGTAATGACCGGGGGCGGCACTGCAGGACATGTCACACCAAATATCGCATTGATGCCAGCCTTGCGAAATGAAGGTTTTGAAATTTCTTATATAGGTTCCTATGAAGGAATTGAAAAACGGCTGATCGAGGAACAGGGTGTTCCTTACTATGGCATTTCTTCTGGAAAATTAAGACGTTACTTTGATCCTAAGAATTTTTCAGATCCATTTAAAGTATTAAAAGGATATGCGCAGTCGATCCGGCTTTTAAAAAAGATAAAACCGGATGTCGTTTTTTCTAAAGGCGGCTTTGTCTCTGTCCCAGTTGTTTTAGCTGCAAAACACTGCAAAGTTCCTGCCATTATACATGAGTCTGATCTGACTCCGGGACTTGCAAACAAACTTGCCATTCCGAGCGCAACAAAAGTTTGCTGTAATTTTCCTGAAACACTTTCTTATCTTCCGAAAGAAAAGGCAGTACTGACTGGTTCCCCGATTCGTCAGGAACTTTTAACAGGAAATGCCGACTTTGCTTTTTCGCTCTGTCATTTTAAAGATCACAGTAAACAGACAATTCTGATCGTTGGTGGAAGTTCCGGCTCCCGTGTAATAAATACAGCGATCCGCGGCCTGCTTCCTGAACTTTTGAAAAATTATAATGTGATTCATCTCTGTGGAAAAGGTAATCTGGACGATACATTAACTGCGACAGATGGATATGCACAGTTTGAATATGCCAACAAAGAGCTTTCCGATATGTTTGCTCTTGCAGATCTTGTCATTTCCCGCGCAGGTGCAAACGCAATCTGTGAACTTCTTGCGTTGCGCAAGCCTAATATTTTAATTCCTCTTTCCGCCGCTGCCAGCCGTGGAGATCAGATTCTGAATGCAAATTCGTTTCGTTCCCAGGGATTTAGTTATGTGTTAGAGGAAGAAGAACTGTCAAACACAACACTTCTTGAAGCAATTGAACATGTCTTCCACAAAAAGGAAGCATATATTGAGGCAATGGAAAACAGTAACAGCCGTAATTCCATTGATACGATTATCGGACTGATTTTAGACGCATCTAAAAAATGATTTTTAAGATAAGAGGAACGGATATATATTTTTTATATGTCTGTTCCTCTTTCGTTGTATAACTATGGTCAAAAAACTGATTATTCAGCAATCTTTTTACATCTTTAAAGAATCTCTGATCTCCGCCATCTCTTCTGGTGTAAACTCTTCATGATCCCAGATCAGAATATCATTATTTTTTGCATTCTTATAACGAGGGATCAGATGCATGTGAAAATGAAATACTGTCTGTCCAGCAATTTCATGATTATTCTGCACAATATTAAATCCATCGCACTTTAAAACATCCGTCATATGTTTTGCAAGTTTTTTTGCAAGCTGCATTGCATGTCCTGCAGTCTTTTCATCAATCTCATAAATGTCTGCATAATGTTCCTTTGGCAGGATCAATGCATGTCCTTTTGATGCCGGGCTTGCATCCAGAATTACTTTGAACTCATCATCTTCATAAATCGTATTGGACGGAATCTCGCCTCCAATAATTTTACAAAAAATACAATTTGCATCTCTCATTTTATCTATTATCCTCCATTTCCGTGCATCTGCACTTCCTTTTATTTGCGTAATCAACGTATTTGCTGCGACGTCCTGCAGATTTTGTGCATCAATGTGCGAAATTAAACATGGTATCTAACATACGCAGGATCTTAAAGTTTCCTTTCGCAGTCATTTCCCCTGTCATAAATGCTCTCTGAAATGTCATCCGTCCATCTACGATACTGTCCATAACTTCCGGTTTTAATTTTGCATAGACATCAATATTTTCTTCCTGGCCATAGTGAATGGTAAGCTCGCCTTCATTTACTTCCAGAAACAGCGGTTTTTTCCTGCCCTCTATAATAAACAGATATCTTGCCCTAAATTCTGGCTGCGGTGCAAACTGTGCACGAAATGTTTCAATATAAGCCTCTTCATCCTCTTTTTCGGACTTACCAAGCATTCCCTTAAACATCGTTGCAAGTTCTTCGATATCTTCTTTCTGTTTTTTCACATATGTGTCATCCGACACATACTTTGACAACTGCTCACTCTCCTGTGGGGTAAGCTCTAACTGAGGAGTCCTTAATATGGTCTGTTTTACTGCCTGATTGCTGGTTGGAAGACATTTTACTTTCTGCGAGATCGTCCGGTAAAGATTTTCTGCTTTCTTTTCAATCAGAACGGTATAGTCCTTATTCATCTCAAAACTGACAAGATCCTCAACATATCCGCAAAGTCCCGGGCATGGCTGTCCACCTAAAATCTCCCATGCACTCTGCAATGTCAGTTCGCCCTCGCGCTCTCCATATGTTGTAGACATGACAATCGGCTGCATATAAGTCGTTTTTATCTTTTCCTTATCGCCATACAGCCAGCAGGCATCCAGGAACTGCTGCATGTAGCCGCCTATCCCAAGCCACTCGATGGTGGTCGCAAGAATAATACCATCCGCATCTTTCATCGTTTGCGGAAGCGTTGCGATCTCATTTTTATGCTCATAAATATTAATGCGTTCCACTGTCACGCGAAGTTCCTGCAATACTTCTTCCATTTTGTTCAACACATATAATGTAGGATCATCTAACAATCCCCGTCCACCATAATAAATGTTTACTTTCATATTCTACCTCTTCCTGCATGTTCACCAAATACTGTTTTCAGTATATAAAGTTTTATTCTTATAATCAACAATTTTCCACTTTTTTGTGGTATAAAATCATCGCCGCAAGAAATCCGGTAAGAATTCCTCCAACATGACACCAGTTATCAATTCCAATTGTGGAAAAACCATAGTACAGACTCAATACCGCCATAAGGATCATTCCTTTTAACGTTAAACCTTTAAATCTGCCCCGATGTCTTATCACTACCCAGATCAAACCGCCAATCGTGCCAAACACCGCACCGGATGCGCCTGCTGATACTGCATAATCTCCGCTGTATAACATCATAAAATAGGATAATAATCCTCCACCAATTCCGGATAACATGTATATTACAAACATTTTAAAATGACCTGCTGCCCGCTCCAGTCTCGATCCAACACAGCAGAATATTACCATATTGTTTACCAGGTGTGGTAAACCAAAATGAATAAACATCGCTGTAAATATCCTCCACCACTGATGATTGATCTGTATGAACTCCGGGTACATTCCGCCATGGGATGCAATATAAAACGGATCCTGCGTATCTCCCAGAATTTCCAGTATCAGATATACGATCACATTTATGGCAGCAATCGCTATCGTAGTATAGGAGAGTCCCTTCAGAGAAAAACCTGGATTTGTACTTCCGGTACTTTTTGATTCGGCTCTGCAATTCTCCAGTGCATTTTTAAGTCCCCAGAAATCCCCCGGCTGATTCTCATAAATGATCAGTCTGCCCTGCTTCATGTCGTAACCCCAGACATTTTTTTGCATACAGCATAACTGATGCATCATATCCGTATTATTACCAGACAGCAGTGTAAGCAATTCCACATGATAAACCGGATAGCCTTCCGGAAAATCTGCAAGTCTTCCCTGCGGATGATAAAACAGATCCATCACACGTTCCTGCATTACCTGATGCTGTTCTACTGTCAAAGCCTGTGTATCTTCCAGCGATATCATCATTACCACATGAAATCCCTGCTGGTAGTATTTATAAAAAACGCCGATATTTTCCGGCTGTACCCTGCAAAACCGGTAACCTTCTGTAAGTATTGCCTGTTCTATCTCTCTGTTCATATATTTGCCCTCTGATTTAATTATAGCCGTATTTATTGTGCATGTTTTCCACACATAATATGAACTCGCTAAAGTTCATTATAACGTAGCAAAAAAAGATTGCAAATATGTATGTCTTTTTATTTTCTTAAATAAATCTAAACTTTTCGTCCGCAAACATAACCGTTTCCTGCGCCTGAAGGCTCATTTTTACCCTGCAATTCAGTAACTCTCCGCCTACCATGGTCCCATTGGAAGAATTAAGATCCTCTATAAAGTAAACCTCCCCTTTTCTGGTGATCCGCGCATGATGCCTGCTCACTGTTCCACTCGGTATCACACCATCACAATCCAATTCACTTCCTATAATATATGGGGTATGATCTATCGAAAGTTCACTGCAAGTGCCATTTCCTTCATATTTTAGTATTCCATATTCCTTTTTGGGTAGATCAGCAAGTAAAACAGTTGGATTCTGCTGGTGCATGTTAATTTCTGGTTCCGGTTCAAATACAAATGGCTCCACTTTTTTCTCCGGTATTTTTCCCCCTTGTAATAATTTACGGATCCTTCCAAATATGTTCTGCTCTTTTTGCTGCCACAAACGCAGGATCCCTTTTTTCTTATTTTCCACAGGAATCGACATATACTCAGACTCCTCTTCCTTCCACACCGTCTCTGTAATTTTTTCCGGTACATCCTCTGTATATTCAGCCTTTCTCAGTATCTTTTTTATTTCTGCAATACAGTATCCATCCATTCTGGTATATTCAAATAACTCATATGCCGTCTGAACTCCATTCACATTTTTATGGTCTAATTTTGCCAGAAGATACTCTAACAGCTCATGAAATGATTTTCCTATCTCCTTTTCATTTCCAAAATAACAGCAAAAACTGATATTTTCTGTCTGATTGTCAAAAAAAATACTTTCCGGGCGCAGCAGCAATATATCCGGAGATATCAGCAAGCCATCCAGTATCTCCGCCATCGCAACAACCGCCTCACATATTTTAATAAATATCTCATAACTGAGATCGGACAATTCCGCTAACATATCCACTGCCTGTTTTCCTGTTATGTCATACCACAACTGTGTCTGTCCGTTTCTGCTATTATACTCCGGCAATATAAGTTCCCCGGGTCTGTTTCTCCAGAGCATTTCTTTTTCCCATGGTTCTCCTTCTAATGCCGGTGTTAAAATCATATGACTGGCATGAATATTTCTGTAATAACTAAATTGAATACTCAAAATAATTCTCTCACCCTTTCCAGCTCATAAAACAGTTTTACCGCATTTACTGTTTGATCTTTTATAATTCCCCCTGCAAGTGTTCTCGTCTCGTCATACAACTGCAGTCCAAGTTTCATAATAACGAAAAATAATAACATCGCCATTGACATAATGATTGCGGCCTCAATGGTAATGGATGCTTCCCATTCTTTCATTCCATCACCATTACGAACAGATAACCCGCCAGTAAAAAAGGGGCAAATGGAATCCTGTAGGTTCGTCCTTTCCTTCTGATCACCGATAAAAATAAAGATGTTATCCCAGCTAAAAATAGTCCCATAACAAATACCTCCACATTTTTTTCAAATCCCAAAAATATCCCGCTGACCACCAGAATCATTCCATCTGCACGCCCGACACTTCCACCTGACCATAACCCAAAAAACAAGATCATCATTCCAATCCCCATTCCGAGTAAAATCTCTATGATACTCAACTCCATACTATAGAGATGAAATAAGAGTCCTATAATACCTCCGGTCAGTAAAAAATATATATTTATTTTTCTATTTCTGTAATCCTGAAATGCAGATATCGAAAAAAATCCAAGTATTAATGTATTTTGCAGCATTTTCCCATAATCCTCCTGCATTCTTCTAAGTTTCGCATCTACTGCATTTTTTTCTATTGCCCACTTCTGACAGACGTATCATATAAATTGTGCGTTTAATTCCACCACAATTTAAATCATAATGAAATCTGTTTCCCTGATCTGTAATAAACACCGTATTTTTTTCTTTTATTTTTTCCGCGCAGACTTCGCATTCGCGGTATTTTTCTCCATATTTATTTCTTTTATTCTTTATATCTGTATAATTAACAGCTGATATTGATAATTTCAAATATGTACATTCTCTCGATGTATGATATACACTCCCCTTTTCTGCCACATACACCCATATCTCCATATTACCGTTATCTTCCACCCATCCTGTCCACTTACGGCAAATGACATGCTGTCTGATTTTAAGATACGGCTTTCCGGGCAGCCACACCGGCATTTTGACACCATAAGATGCTACAAGATAAATTTTATCCTCCGTGAATTTTGATTTCAAAAGAGTAATACCTGCCACTTTATTAACTACATAGTGGTTGATATTGTCACTTTTCTTTATATTTTTCTTGAAAATTACATTTGCTGCAGCCATCCCAACGATCTTCTCATCATCTTCACCCTCCTGCGCTGCCATAACTGCAAGTTTACGCCCGGTATCATCCAATGCCTTTTGTACATCCATCTGAATCTGCATTACCCGGAAAAACATTAGAATCATTACAAAAAATAATGCCATAACCGGCAAGATAACAGCCGCCTCTAATGTAAATGATCCTTCCAGCCAGAGACATGGCGGTGTCTCCTGACGGCGGCAGGCCTCCGCCTGATGAGAAAGAATATTATTACTTTCCGGGAGAGATCCTTTTTTGTATATTTTATATTTCTTTTTTTCCTTCTCTGTAAGAAACACCGCCATATCCCCTCCTTATTCATTTATGTATGACAGTTTCTGTCTTTTAAAAAACGTATATCCCCCCATTTCCATATCTCCATATAAGCTTCTCTTTGCAAATAACGGCTTAGCTTCAAACCGCAGTTCGCAGATCATATTGTCTATCATATGATCCATTCTGGCATTTTTACCATTCTGCTCCTTTTGCATGGCAAGTTCCATGATATCCATCATACGATATGCCATTTTTTTCTCTTTCATTGCAAATAGCAGCTGTTTTATATACGCCTGATAGGATAAGCCGTTTTTACATTCTCTTGCTTTTCCCTCACCCGTCACTATTTCACCCAGCTTTTTTAGATCCGTGGTCCACTCTGCTGCACTTTTAATGAGTGAAATTTTTCCACCGGAAAGAAGAGTTCGCAGATCAAGTATACTTTCCACATATGCCCACGCTGCCACCACACCAATTTGAACAATCTTGACAACTGCCGGATTCCCGGAAAAACCGGCAAGTGATGTTGCAATCATTAATGTCTGATTTAATTTTTCTCTATCCGCTATAATATGTGCAACATTTGCAGCTTCGCGCATCCGCATCAGACGTTCTATGGATGATTCCAGGTTTTTCTTATCCGTATCTTTACCACACAGGATATATTCCATCTCATAAGTTAGATCTCCTTTTCCCGGCTCTGTATAATCCGAAAAATGTTTTCCAATATATTCCAGTACCATGACACGATCAGATACATTCATTTTTTCTGCCTTTTTCATATCATACCGCCCAGTTTCACACTGTCTGTTCGAAACCATATCTTTTGCTTCAACTGCTTTCGCCGATAAAGACGACATATCTGATACCGTCATTCCAAGGAGCGCATTCTGTTTTAATTGCAGGACAATCTGGATTGGGCTTTCCTTTTTGCCGTCTTCTGCATCCTGTGCATGATTATTCTCATTGTCCTGGATGTTTTTTTCTCCCGCCTCCTCCTGCGGCGCACCCTCTTTGTCATTCTGATCCGCCTGTTCTTTTTCCTTTTTTGCATTTATGATGGCCTGATCTGCATCCTCTACACTATATTCTGTTTTTCCATCTGCCTCCGCCTTTTTTCCATCCTGATATTGCTGATACATTTTCTTTGCAACATCCTCCGGCAGATGCCTCTTCATATATGCAGATGCCTGACGCAGCATACCTGTACCATCATTATCCGTTGCAAACATATATTCCAGCAGGGAAGCTTCGCACAGCTTTGTTCGAAACACACTGTTTTCCCCGGTTTCAGACAAATTTCCAGCCACATAGTCCATGACACGGGAGCTCACTTTATTCTCATCAAACTGATCCCAACCATATGCACCATCCAAATACAGTAAATGATATTTATCCCATAATACCGTCTGATATTCCGCTGCCACACAGTCCATTCCTGTATCTGCCGCAAGGGTATCCATCATTTGCAATCCCGATACCCTTGCTCCTTCCAGTAATGCAAGCAGAAAAGATAAAATCAACAACAGACTCAGGGCAGAAAATATGGTCAGACTTCCTTCTTCCTCTGTCTTCATAACAATTTGTTACTCTCTATTGTTATCTTCTTAAGAATTTTTGTATTTAAGCTCTTGATTTTCGTGTTAAATACAACGATAAGCCCAATTAAAATAACAAGTATCAACACGATCTCAATAATGGCCACCCCGTCTTCTTCCCCTAAAAATTCTTTAAACCCCTTCATACAATTTCTCCTTTCTAATCTTACAATCCATAATTTCATGAAATGATCATTACACACTTTACCGGCAAATCCTTTGTTTTAAATTATAATTCCATGGAACGCATAGCTGGAAATGCCAGTATTAACATCACCGCACCGAGCATCAGAATCATCGGAAACAACATCTTTGTCCCGGCTTCCTCCCCCAGCTTTCGCGCCATACTTTTTCGTTCTTCAAAGGCATCTTCCGCCTCCTGCTCTAACAGCCTTGTCAGACCCCTGCTTCCTTTTCTCAGATTCTGCGCCAAAAGATTGCCAAATTTGCGGTAGCGGTAGCCGCCACATCTTTCTCCAAAACGCTCATAAGCACGTTCTTCCCCCATTCCATTTTTTATTTCAAATGAAGTCCGCTGCATCTCTTCATAGACTTCTTTTCTGCAAATTGTCCTTTTTTGCCGCTCATTCATATAATTTTCTGTCAATCTGTTCCATGCTTTAGAAACAGTCATTCCTGCGCCAAGTAAAAGTGCCAGATTACTTACCATATCCGCATACTGCAGTTCCAACAACGCTTTGCGCTTCTTTTCTCTTTCTTTTTTACGCGATTGCTCCACAAAAGGAAGGATGATTACTATTCCCCCTCCAAGGAACAGAATTTTTTCAGATAAATGTTCTTTTTTGGTATTCCAGATCAGTTTTTTTCCGTTTAGCTGCTCCGGAAGTTTGATGCTATCCCTCGGATCTGCTGACTGCTTCTTTAAATAATTCTCTATTTCACGGATCATTTTGTGTTCTTCATCAAGCTCCTTTGGCATTACACGAAAATACCGTTCACTGATGCACTCTGATGATTCGCATCTTAACGTTACTGCAGCTTTTACCAGAATCCCATTTTCGGGTATATTTTCCTCAACCACTCTCCCTTCATCGTCCACTACATCATACGGTTCAAATTCCCAGTCTGCGCTTACCGCTCCCTCCTGGTAATTTTTTCTTATCTCTGCCTTTTCCCGCACTTCCCCATTGTTTTTCACAAATTCATCATCAATTTCCTGCTGTGCAGCCTCAAGTAATTTTTGTTCCTCCTGTTTCGACAAAATACGTTCCGGAACCACCACCTGATAGGAATACCCATCTAAAATACCTTCTGCATCGACCGTCATTTCTTCCTCATAATCCCCTTCCCCATATGATGGGCGCACAAGTTCTAATTCTATTCCACCGCTTTCCATTTCTTCTGAAATTTGTGCTAAAATTGCAAGAGCCGATACTAAAATCATAACAACTGCCGCACGTCTTACTTCCGATGATACTTTTTTTCTTCCCACAACCGGCACCAAAACTGCCACGCACAAAACTCCAATACACAAAATCATCCGTTTCTCCCCTTACACCCTGATATCTGAAATTCGTCTGTTTATTGCCATTGCCCCCACAAAAACCAATAATGCTGCACTCATGACAAGAACACCTGCCAGATTGCCATACAACGGATCGATAAATTCTCCTGATGCAAGATTCAGATAGGCGAGAATAAAAAATGGCATCACACTCATAATCTTTCCCTCCAGCTTCTTTCCGGCAATGACTGTATCCACTTCTCTCTCTACTTCTATCTTTGCGGATATGCGTGCTGCTGTTGTCCGGATAATCTGAGGGAAGTCTCCCCCACTCCTTTTTGCAAAACCAAAAATCTCTGCAAAACTTTGGATTTCTTCCACACCGCTCCGCACTGCCAGATCATGCAGAATCTCTTCTACATTCCGGTTTAATTTTATTTCTGCATTCATCTGAATCAATTCCTTAGTGATCATTGCCTCTTTTCCATACAGATCCATAATTTCCCGCTCCGCTTCTTTCCATGCATGTTCAATGGAATATCCTGCAAGCAATGCCGCTGCAACGGCCTGGATCGCATCCCGAAATTCAATCATCAGCTTTTTTGCACGTTCATCTCTTTTTTTATTTTTGTAATAAGAAACGATTAGATAATTTACAGGAATAACCAGCACCATTCCATACCATGAACGGTAAAACAGCCACGCGATCGCTGCTGCGACTGCCGTCCCTGCTGCCAGACACCCCAGTCGTTCCCACAGATTACACCGATATTTACGATAATCCATTTATTCTCCTGTACCAGGAAGTGTGATTCCTGCTCTTTTACATTTTTCCTGATTAAAAAGTGTACCTACCCGCTGTAATTCTCCACAGACTGCTTCTCCGTCCGATGGTTTTTCCACATAACGATACAGATCTTTCAACACAATCTCCCCTTCCTGCATACCAGTCACTTCTGTAATTGTCAGGACCTTACGGCTTTTATCCCTCATTCTCCCAAGATGAACCAGAATATCCAGTCCGGATGCAATCTGACTTCGTATCGCAGTAAGCGGCAGCTCCATTCCCATCAGCACCATCGTTTCTAAACGACTCATCATATCCCGACAGGAATTTGCATGCCCTGTAGATAAACTTCCATCATGTCCGGTATTCATTGCCTGCAGCATATCAAGCGCTTCCTCTCCACGACACTCACCAACCACAATTCTCTCCGGCCGCATTCGAAGTGCCGTACGGATCAGATCCCGTATCGTAATCGGTTTTACTCCTTCAAACATCTGATTTCTTGTTTCAAGTCTTACCAGATTTGGTTTGTCGACAAGCCGGAGTTCTGCCGAATCTTCAATCGTAATGATCCTTTCCTCCCTCGGAATATACTGGGACAGCGCATTTAAGAACGTTGTTTTTCCGGAGCCTGTCCCTCCTGATATAAATATGTTATATCCTGCCATCACAAGCACTTTTAAAAATGCTGCGGCTTCCTCTGTAATTGACTCTATCCGTATCAGATCTTCCATTAAAATAGGTGTTTGTGGAAATTTTCGGATAGATACTGCAGCACCGTCTATGGAAATTGGCGAAAGCACAATATTTACACGCGATCCATCTGCTAATCTTGTATCCACGATTGGAGATGCCTCATTTACCATACGGTTACTGTTTCCTGCCATCTGCTGTATCACATCACCCAATTTCTGCTCAGATGAAAAATGTGTCTGCGCCCGAAATAATTTTCCTTTTTTCTCATAAAAAATACGGGACGCTCCATTGATCATAATCTCCGTCACTTCAGGATCCTCTAATAATTCCTGAACCGCATCATACTTTCTTAAAGAATTAAACAATAAATGTTCTAATTGTTCCCGTTCTTTCAGAGTTAACAGATTTTTTCTGGAGTATTCTTCCACTTCCTTTTCAATAAACCGGCAAACTTCTTCATCATTTTGTTCTCTGGACAAGTCAAGTGCTGCTATGATATTTGATCTTAAATCATCAAATATTTCTTCACTCCACCTATATTTCTCCATAAGCATCCCCTGCCAGATAGTCTCTTATATAATCTCCAAATTCACTCCAGACAAGCTGTTCTAACATATTTCCCCCACCACGGATTCCTTTTGCGGTAAACGGAAGATTTACAAACTGTAACCGTTCGGACATTCCGTCCGGCTTTACCTGTTCCAGATAATGAACAAATTCCGCTTTCTGGCATTCATAGAAATATCCTTCTTTTACCGGACAATAAATACTGCTGCATTCTTCCAGAAACGCCGCTATGGATGGAATCCCAGTTCCAAAATCAAATACAACCGTATCAAACTTTGTATTTTCTTCCAGATGTGCCAGCAGTTTCCGGTAATCATCCATCTGAAACTCCCCCAGCTGCTCAGGATTGCGAAATGGTGCTACATACGAAAAATCTCCCATTTCATATATGCTCTGAAAAAACTGTTCTGATTCTGTTGTTCCCCTTCTCAATCGAAGGGTCAGATCCCCGATATCGTATTCTGCCTGACTGTCAAACAACTGTAAAAATCCGGTATTTTGCATCAGATTGATATACAATATCCGTCGTTGTTTTGCCAGTACAGAAGACAGTACCATAGAAAACGGCATCTGCATTTCATGACCGATTGGAGAATATACCCCTATTATCTCCAGCTTGGTTAATCTGTCTGTAAATGATTCCTTTCCCGCTTTTTTCCCTCCTGTCACTACCATCATTTCATGAAGGATCGCCTCCATTGGCTGATATTTAAAAATGACCGTCAGATTTCTCCCCGACTGCAGATAAGAATTATCTTCTGACAGACGCTCCGGTATATTTTCTGACAGGATCAGCACGGTCATTCCCGACAAAACTGCCTGTTCGCCAAATTCTGAAAAGCCACTCCCCAGCAAAACCAGATCAAATTTTTCATTCTTTATTTTCTGTAAAAATAATTCCGGCTCCGGAAATAAATGAACCGTAAATTCCTTTGCCTTATGTTCCATCAGATATGCAGCAAATCTTTCCCCGTACGTTTCATTCGTATCGCAGAATGCCACATCCAGTTTATGCAATACCCCACCCCCAGACCACGATAAAATATCCAATTAAAATTGCTGTTGAAAAATGCATGAATGTCTTTGTCCCAATTGCATAACCAACCGTTACTTTTTTGTAAACGATCTTTCCTGCTCCTATCACTGCCCCCACAACAAACGCCACAGGTATCAGATAGCAAAGCTGTGTCAGTGTCAGAAAACCTCCTGCAATGGAAAATAACTTGATATCGCCTGCACCCAGTATGCACAGACTAAATAAAAGAAATAATAAGATAACCGGAATAGATATATTCATCAGAAAATGAACTGCACCTGCACTTCCTTCCCCCAGCAGTCGAAATGCAAGTCCCCAAATTAATCCGGAAACAATCAGCCGGTTACTGATCCTGCCGTTTCCAAAATCCATCACCACCGCTAACGTAAGATGCGTCAGCAATGTAAGATTCATTAGTTCCCCAATTCATCACCTCTTTCGTAGTTTGTAAGTCGAATTATAGCAATGCTTTTTTTGTTTGTCCATACTTTTTTACAAAACAGCCTATCTTTGTAGACTATTCACAAAAATTTACATGCCAAAATTCCATAAAGCAGCGCAAACCCGCCTATACCAAGGATTCCAATTGTCAAAAGGCTTACCGGATTTAATCCCACGCTAATCGCTATTCCCTGTGAAGTAAAAAAATCATTTGCATAAATAATCCCGATTCCGCCTAAAACAATACGAATCATAAAATTTAACAGCATCTGTATTTTTTTCCCGATTACAACAATAAAAAGGACCATACCAAGAACTCCTATGATTGCCCATTCTCCCTGTATTTGCTGCATATAGATATCCTTTTCTCTTCTTTTTATCAAATTTATTCATCCGGACATATTTTATGCAAATAATTTCTTACAATTTTTCCGTTTTTTGTATAGAATGGAATTTTCGTGATTATACTAAAAATAAAGAATTTTTCAGACGGAGGAATATTATGTTTCGTTTTTTTCAACCAGAAAAAACAAATGATGCGCATTACACAGTGCTAATGAATGACCTCCATCAGACTGCGCAGGATCTACAGGATGCATACCGTAATTTAGAAAATGTAATTGACCCGGACATGATTGATTGCTGCATTTATGAACTATATTCTGTGCAAATGCGCTATAAATTTTTACTCGCTAGTATAAAAAAAATAGAGGATTCCTATACTAAGAATCCTCTGGAAGTATCAAAATCCTGATACGTCTCAACCAAATCATTTTTTCCATACGTATATCCGGCATAAATCTGCTGGGTATTACGCATAAGCGGTGCGGAGGTATCCTCTTTCATTACCTCCGCAAACGCCGTGTAAAGTTTCTTCATCAGGTTCTCCGCAAGTTCAACCTCTTTTAAATCCCTTTTATACATTGCTTTTGCAAGTGTCTCCCTGCAAAATACATAGATGCGATATAACTCTCCTGCAAGTTCATAGGAAAAATCAAGCGATGAGATCAATTCACTGATAGTTTTTGAGGCATTCCGCAATGCTGTCTTATAATTTTCCCATTCTCCGTTATCATGTGCCTCTTTTGTATCTTCCATATACGCAAAAAATATGTCATAAATCACAATGACCAGACCACCCCTGTTACTCTGACTGATCCTTCTTGTAAAATCCATTATCTGTTCTTTTTTCAAAACAGATCCCTCCTGTTACTGCAGAATCTGCAATACCTGCTGTGGCAGATCGTTTGCCTGTGTCAAAACAGAGATTGCTGCCTGATTTAATACATTCTGATGTGTATAATCTGTCATTTCCGATGCCATATCCGCATCTGTCAGTCGTGACTGGGCTCCTGTCATATTTTCTTCAAACGTATCCAGGCTTGATACCGTACTCTCAAGACGATTCTGGTATGCACCAAGTCTTGAACGCACTTCACTGACCTTTGAAATGGCATCGTCAAACTGTGTGATACCTCTGCCTGCTCCATTTACAGTCGTCACGTCTGCATCATCAATGTAAAGGCTCTTGCAGGAAACCTCCGGAATACGCACTCTTGTTTCCTGATCCTCATTTGCTCCAATATGAAGTGCCATCGTTCCGATATCCGTGACATCAAAATCCAGCTTACCCGTATAACCTGCATCAGCAAGAAATGACATCTCAAATCCGGCTCTGTCTGTAACCGTAATCTTATTTCCATCTGTTTTTACCGTAGCTGTATCACCAAACCCGGTTCCATCACTCGGTTTTGTGAGCGTTACTTCGGCATCTGTACCGGAAGGTACGATCACTTTGCCATTCTGAATCTGTCCGTATACATAGCTGCCTTTATTCTCCGGATCTTCTACAACACTGTTTCCTCCGGATGCCGTAAATCCAAGTGCCGCAGCAAGCTGCTGATTATCAAATCCAATCTCTAATATGCTTGACATTCCATACCGGTCTGCAGTAAAGGAAAGTGCCCCGCTGGTTCCATCGATCTGCACGGTTGTTTCACCGGTCTCTGCTGCATTTCTGATCTTCTCAAAAGCCTCCGCATAGGTGTCGGCTGCCTCTATCTCTACTTTAGAACCATTAATACTCATTGTTCCGGACGCACCGACCGGTGCTGTGGAATTATAATTCTGATTTGCTGTTACCGGTCCGGCCTGTGTAGCTGCAGTATCAATGGAAAGCTGATACTGTCCTGCTTTCACATGATCAGAAATGTCCACTCTTGTTGCATTTTTGGTGTAAACCCTGGTATCTAATGAACCATCTAAAAGTGATTTGCTGTTATATTCTGTATCTGTAGAAATACGGTCAACTTCATCTTTTAATGAAGTGATTTCTTTCTGGATTGCTTCTTTATCCGCCGGTGTCATTGTTGCATCACTCGCTGCCTGCACGGAAAGTTCTCTCATACGCTGTAAAATACTGGTCGTTTCACTCAGCGCACCATCCGCAATCTGAATAACAGAAATACCATCCGATGCATTCTGGGAAGCCCGGTTTAAACCATCAATCTGTGCTTTCATCTTGTTGGAAATAGCCATTCCTGCCGGATTGTCCTTGGAATGGTTGATCTTAAGTCCCGATGAGAGCCGTTCCATCGATGCACTTAAATTATCCTCAATTCCAAGTAAATGTTTATTCGCAATCGCTGCTGACACATTGTAATTTATTCTCATTCTCTTCTCCTTCTATTGTCTCCGCCACGCATCCATGCTGTATTTCCGACACTCCATGTCCCAATTCTCTGCTGTATATATCGGTTTCAACGCACTTTCTCTAAAGAGTCAGTTGTTTGAAAAATTATAAATTTTTTTCACGGATTCTCCATGTTTATTTTTTCGTACTTCCGTTGGAACTGATTGCAATCCCTGTCGATTCGTATTATAATGACCACATCCAGGCATAATAAGCTGTGATAAAAACTAAAAACACCTATTTTTTTATAAGGAGGACTATATGACACAGGTAACAAAATCTACTATGATCGGCGAACTGCTTCAGATTGACGAAAACATCGCGCCAATTCTTTTAAATATCGGTATGCATTGTCTTGGATGCCCGTCTTCCCAGATGGAAACCATCGAAGAGGCTGCTATGGTTCATGGAATTGAGCCGGATGCTCTTGTAAAAGAGATCAATGATTTTCTTGCAAAAGACCTTGCATAGTAAGTTTGGAATACCATCTTACAGGTAAAAATGATTACATCAGAAAAGGATCGTGAAAATGATTTTGCTCATCTTCACGATCCTTTTCTGATATCAAACTGATCTATCGTTCATAAAATCATCGTCCGTCAGTTATAATGCGGCAAGCATCTGCAGCGCTTTTCCTTTTATCACCAGTCTGTAATGTTCGCCAAAAAAAGCCTCCGTCGCAGGTGAATATGCCCGCTGGGCTCCATACTCAGATAAAATATTGCACACCTTATTAAACTCCTCCGGTGACTGGCTGCTCTTACTTACCAGAAGATAATATCTGTGTGTTGCAACATCCTCATACAGGTCATTTTTACCTTTATAAAAACCGCCTAACACAGCCGCGAGTTTTGACAGTTCAGTGAGATTCTGGAACATAAACAATTTCGTAATGTCTACAAGGACCTTGACCGGATCTTCTTTTTCTTTCTGACCGCCATCTGACGGTACGAAATTGCTATTCTGCTGCGTTTTTGCTGCATTTCTCAATTCCTGTTGTTTTTTGAATAATCCAAGTATATCATCTGCCCCCTCGGAAATCGGAGCATTTCCACCAACAATAGCATCGTCATATAAATCCTCAGGATCCGGATCAGAAAACTTGGAAAATCTCGTATCAAGCTCCTCCGGATACTCTACTTTTGTAATGACTAATATAATGGTATCTGCCGAAAGCGGAATCGCCTCTATCATCAGCGGAATATCATCTGCCTCAAACCCAAACTCGTATGCTGCCTGCTGCATCATGTCACGGAACAGCATCTTCGCTTTTTCCGTGCCATATGCCAACTCACTTAACTTGATCTGACGTTCTGCTAAATCTTCTCTCGTCAGTGTGCAGCGAATCTGATTATCATTTACTTTTTCAATTTTCATACAATCACTTCCTTTTATCCGGAAAACCTTGTAAACTGTACATCTATTATAAACAAATGCAATATCGATGTAAAGTATACCATTATTAAAACTTTCTAAAACCATAACTGCTTTTTTTCTGTAACATATGCTGTATTATAAGCATTAATCTTTGTATATATTACACAAACATTACAAAAGAAGTTGCAATGTAAAATAATTCATGATATAAACTATGCATGAGATGCGAATATGACACGCCCAGAAAGGAGCGGATATCGCATAGATACCAAATTATTGTTTGGCAAATACCGTATTATTTCGACTCTTGGTGCCGGCAGCAGCGGCACTGTCTATCTTGCCGAACATCTCAAACTGAAAGTTTATCGTGCTATTAAGTGTATCCCCAAAGACACGGCACGAAACACTTCCAACTTTTCAGAAGAACAGCTTTTAAAGGAAGCCGGCCTTCTGAAGAATCTTAATCATCCTGGCATCCCCCTCATATATGATATCGACGAAGACGATCATTTTTTTTATATGATAGAAGAATTTATTCAGGGTGATTCACTGGAGGATCTTATTCTCCATCAGGAAATAATTCCAGAGGAACAATTCATAAATTACGGCATGCAGATTTGCGCCGTTCTTGATTATCTGCATCATTTATCTCCATACCCTATCCTGTATCAGGATTTAAAACCGGAGCATATTATATTATGTGGAAATCAGGTAAAAATAATCGACTTTGGAATTGCTTCATTTATTACCGTTTTCGGTAAAAATTTCCAGTTATACGGAACAGAAGGATATGCAGCGCCGGAAGCTCTTAACGGAGATACCGTAACTACAGCTTCCGATATCTATTCTCTTGGGAAAGTGTTAGAAGCACTCGCCAGAGCATGCACACCTGACTGTTCTGAAACACTCACGCATATTATAGAAAAAGCGGCCGACCGGAATCCGGATTCCAGATACCAGACAGCCACAGATCTTATGCTTGCACTGTCAGAATTTGCCGGGGGAAAAAATCCGGTCAAAAAAGGTCTTATCTTCCGACAGTCATCCAAAAAGAGATATTCTGCGTGTCACTCATTTGCACATCTCATAAAAAACATAGCCGTGATCGGCAGCCGTTCCGGTGCCGGTGCAACATTTTTTTCAGTATCCCTGGTAAACACACTGAATCACAGACATATTCCCTGCTGTTATATACCAATGGATCATTCTGACAACCTTATATCCATGACCCAGACAGGGATTTCGCTCACAGAACACGAGGGAATCTTTCAGTCAAAAAATTTTACCGCCACTCCCTGTTATGGTCCCGGAATTGAAGATCCTGTTTTACCATCTGTCATCCGGGTAAGGGATTTTGGCACTCACACCAGCGAATATTCTGACTTTGGTCATTTCGACCTGACATTTATCCTGTTAAGCGGCAGTCCATGGGATTTTGCAGATACACTGTCTTTTATCAGCCGGCTTGAAAATACTGGATCTTACATATATATCTGCAACCATGGCAATAAAAATGCTGCAAAAAAATATGCCAGATATCTGAAAAATCCGGTCTATTGTTTTCCTGAAGACACCAACCCTTTTTATGTGACTCCAGAGAAGGAACGTCTTATTATGCAAATTCTACAACGAAAGGAGCTGATACATCATCCGGAACATCGGAAAAACTGACTTAAATAAGAGACTTACCATAGGTATTTTAGGCTGCACAGCCGGTGCCGGTGTAACACACCTTGCAATTACACTTTCAAACCTGTGCCATTCCAAGCTGCATAAAAAAACTGCACTGTTAGAGCTGCATAAGAGAAAAAACCTTTCAACGATTCCCTCTGAAACCACGCTCCCATGCAGATGCGGGTTTATGGGTGACCGGACTGTTTTTGACATTCATGGAGTAGATTACTATCCGGACATAACACCGGACGAACTGCCGGAGCTATATAATCAGGGATACCATATCCTGCTCCTTGATTTTGGAAGTTTTAATGAGTGCTGTATCAATGAATTTCTGCGCTGTGACAGAAAACTTGTCATCGGAAGTCTCGCACCATGGAATATCAGGCAATATCGGGAATTATTAGAATCGATCAGTCACTATACAAACCTTGGGGAAGGTTTTTACTGTCTAACACGAACGGAAAGTCCAAAACAGATTCGTGATTTTTCCCGTCTTTATCAGATTTCCATAAGCAGTGTTCCATCCATTCCGGATCCATTTTATATAAAGAAAGAACACTTTTCCATTCTGCAGGAATTTATCTGCTGAAAAGTTTCTGCACAAAACATTTTTTTAATATATCACATAATTGTAACCAGCGAATTTCCTTTTGGGAACAAAGGACTTTGATCCGCTTTGTCATACAGTAAGTAATAACGGGGGATAACTACATTGGATTCTAAACATATGAAAAAGCTTTATTTAGAGCTCTCTTCCTTAGAACATATGGGGACAACCATCTGGTTCGAAGGTGTGCCAAGCAATTCAAAAGAGGTCACAGAAGAGCTTTCCGTCACAGAAGAAAATTCTTACATGAGAGATTATATATTCAACGAGGGGGTGTTAACAGAATTACATTTTGATAAGATCAAAAAAACGAACCTTTGATAACGGTCTGTACATTTTGCAGACAGATCCGGTATCATAACAGTTGACAGGGATGGAGTACCTCAATGCCCACCCGGTCAGAATAAGAAAAAATATCTAAGACGATATACAAATCCGACAAAAAGAAACGGCAGAGTTTTACCGAACATAAGCTCTGCCGTAAAATAAGAGTAAATAACTTTGAATTTACATATCATTATGCTACAATAGGAACACAAACGATAATTCTTAAGAAGAAGAGGGTTCTTAACATGAAGAAAAAATTTGTCCCTATTTTGGCTGCCGGCGCTCTGATCGTCGTCATTATCTGTTTTATGCTTCTCGGAAGCATCATAGAAAAATATACACCTTCCAAAGAACATATGAATTTATCTGATTATTATAATCTGTCCGGCGAACAGGACGTAGCCCTGATCTTAGATAACCAGATTCTCGACGCAAAAGGAAAACTCCTTAACGGAACTGTCTATCTTGATTATGAAACTGTATGTTCTTATCTGAATGACCGTTTTTACTGGGATCACAATGAAAACAAACTTCTTTACACAACTGCAACAGATTTGATTTCTGCGGATGCAGACAGTACCAGCTATTATGTGACAAAGGATTCTCATTCCTTAGATCACCCAATTGTCAAGGCGGATGCCCAGACTGCATATATCGCAATCGACTTTTTAAAACTGTACTCCGATTTCTCCTATGAAGTACTTGACTCACCAAACCGTGTAATTCTTACGACTGCCTGGGGTGACTACACCACTGCGCCGGCGAAGCAAAAAACACAGCTCCGTCAAAAAGGCGGCATCAAGAGTCCGATCCTCGCAGATATTGGCAAAAACACGGAAGTTACTGTTTTAGAAACAGGAGATACCTGGACAAAAGTATCCACTGCAGAAGGAATCATCGGATATATCAAATCAAAAGCACTTGGCGCAACATCCACAAAAACGCTGACCAGCGATTATGTCGCGGAAGAATTTACACATATAAAAAAAGATTTTAAGATCAATATGGCATGGCATCAGATCACAAACGCAGATGCCAATACAACCATTGCATCCGTACTTCAGAACACCAAGGGGATCAATGTTATCTCCCCTACATGGTTTTACCTGAATGACAATAACGGAAACATTGCCTCACTTGCAAGCTCCGACTATGTAAATTACTGCCACCAGAAAGGTATTGAAGTCTGGGCACTTGTAAGCAATCTGGAAAACAAAGATGTCGACACCACATCCGTTTTAACTTATACATCCAAACGTGAGAACCTGATCAATAACCTGATCTCCGCAGCTATTCAATATAATTTTGACGGTATCAATGTTGACTTTGAAGCATTAAGTTCTGAAGTCGGTGACTCTTATATTCAGTTCATACGGGAGTTGTCATTAAAATGTGCAAACAATGGCATTGTTCTTTCCGTGGACGATTATGTTCCCAGTAGTTTTACTGCATTCTATAATCGCGCAGAACAGGCAACTTTTGCAGACTATGTTGTTGTCATGGCATACGATGAACATTATGCCGGTTCTGAGGAAGCAGGATCTGTAGCTTCGATCGGCTTTGTAAAAGAAGGCGTTGCCAATACCTTAAAAGAAGTTCCGGCAGATCAGCTGATCTTAGGCATGCCGTTTTATGCCCGTGTATGGTCCGAGACACCTGTTGATGACACCACAGGTGCTGACAGCACAACACAGACATCCGATAACAATAATAACGACACTGATGAAACAGACAATGCTGCTGCCGATGCCCAGGCTGCCGATGAAGCTGCTGGCACCAGTGACTCAGCCGACAGCTATCAGCTTTTTACACTGGATTCCTATGCAACAAGCATGTCAGAGATTCAAAAACTGATCAGTACAAATGCTGCCGAACCGGTATGGTCAGACATTGACGGTCAATATTATGTACAATACGAAAACAATGGTATCACTTACAAAATATGGGTGGAGGATGCTGCTTCCCTGGAAGAGAAATTAAAAGTCCTTCAGGAAAACCAGCTTGCCGGCGGCTCCTTCTGGAAACTTGGTTTAGAGCTGCCTTCTATCTGGGACACTATCATTAAATACATCAATTAAATACAATCATTCAAATATTCAATCATTTTATTATGACATAAACCCCGGATATCGTGAATATTTTATAAAAACGATACTCCGGGGTTTTTATGAAAAAAAAGATAGAACTTATCATGGCTGTCTGTCTGGTGATCGCCGCATTTTTTCTTGGAAGTCAAAGCGCCATACTTGTACAAAACAGTCACATAGACACAAAAGGCACACCGGACACAGATTCCGCACATAATACAGAGCTTACCGGGGACACCGGACAGACCAGCTCACCTTCTGGTAATTTATCGATCGTGATCGATGCCGGGCACGGCGGTATCGATCCCGGCAAAGTCGGCACCAATGACGCACTGGAAAAGGACATCAATCTTGCACTGGCACTGAAACTTCGGGATAAATTCAAGCAGGATTCCATCCGGATTATCCTAACACGCGACTCGGACATCGGTCTTTATTCTGAGGGAAACACCAACAAAAAAGCGGAAGATATGCAAAACCGCTGTAAAATCATCACGGAGGCAGCCCCCATCTTTACGGTCAGCCTGCACCAGAACAGCTATCCGTCTCCGGAAGTCTGCGGTGCACAGGTATTTTATTTTGGTCAGTCGCAGGAAGGGAAAAAACTGGCCGATACGATCCAGGACAGCCTGATTGCCAATGTTGATCCTGATAATCACCGCGTTGCAAAAGCAAATGAAAGCTATTATCTGCTCAAAAAAACACCCACACCTACCGTTATTGTAGAGTGTGGGTTTCTAAGTAATCCGACAGAGGCAGATCTTCTTTTGACAGACGACTACCAAAATAAGCTCGTAAATGCCATATATATCGGTATACAAAATTATCTATCGGAATCCATGTAGTCCGAAAATCAATTTTTATGCCTCCTGTACGAGTGTTCCTTTTACTGCTTTGATAAAATGCTCTGCAATTCCATACAAACGTGAGGTCTGCACACGGTAAGTATCCTGATCCTCAGAGGTCGGAGTTTCATTCTTTGCATCGACTCCAAACGCTCCCATGGAGAAATGATTCAGATCAAGGTCCTTTATGTGTGCACAGTGTAATTCTGTAACATCATCATTCTCTCCGCCAAGCGAATCCATAAGATTCTGTGCCTGTTCTTCAAAGAGTTCTGCCGTCTCCTCTGAATCTGTGGCGACCAGTCCATGTATACCATCTTCCTTTGCCTGGAATGTCGCCGCGATCTTTCCGCGCAATTCACTTTCCATCATGATATCGACGATTCCTTTTTTGTCCACACCGCGCACGATTTTAACAGAAACATTCATAAGTTCATCATTGACCATTACCGGAACAGCATACTGCTCTTCTTTTGCAAGAATACTGTTTACGGAAAGCTGCGCGGAAAGCATTTTCATCTCACGCACATCAAGACTCGTCACATGATCGCTGTTTATCATCGTCTTCATCACGTTTTCGGCAAGTTCGCCTAACTTCTCCTGTGCAGCCGCCATATCTGCCGGTTCTGAAACGGCTTCTCCAAATTCTTCTAACAATTCCTGCTTAATTGCTGCTAAATCGTCTGCATCTACCTGATTGTCTCTATTGTGGTCCGCCGTACTGCTTCCAAAAATTTTACGGAACATCTGATTACGCTGGTTGAGCATGGATTCCATTGCCAGCACATTTGATATTGTATTTGGAATATCATATTTATCCAAAATACGATAAATACTCTCATCCGCATTTGCTGCCTGCTCTAACTGCGCAAGCTGCTCTTTTGCATAATCTGCATCAATGCCACTCTCATCTGCCTGTTCTTTTGCCAGCTCCAGCGCTGCTTTAAATTCCTCCGGCGTCATGTTCTCCCAGTCAGAATCCTGATCAAACAACACTTTCGCACGCTCCGGTGTCAGTAATTCCGAAGCATCTTTTAAGCAGTTATTCTGATAGGCTGCCTCAATCTGATCCGTAATCGAGCTGCCATTGGATGTCCCGGATACGCCATTAAAATCAGAATCTACAGAATAATCCATCTTATTGCTGCGTTTTTCAGACCGCACAGCTGTCAGAAGATTTTTCATCGTAAGGGGCGATCCCTGCTGTATCAGTGCACCGATTGCTGCACCATCTGTATTTTCTACCTGTCGGATCAGACGATAGATTCCTATATAAGAGCTTCGCTCCTCCTCACTGATTTCGTGATTCTGTTCCATTTTCCAGAGATATTCACTGAATCTGCGGTTATCCTCCCTACCAGACTCCTCGCTCTTAATGTTCTCTGCCTCCCGGTTTAACGATGTAAAATCCATTTCCAGTGGGTTGATCCCGCGTTTTATCATCTGTGTAACAACCGCCGGAGTCATATTTTTAAAGACACGCTGCACTTCTTCATCTGCTGCTTTCATCTGAAACACAGAATCCTGGGTGACCTCGATACTGTTATATCCAAGAATCCGAACCGCACGACGGTTTTCATCCGTCAGTTCCATATCAAGGTCGTTTAAAATATCATCCACGTTACGGAATGCCTTCTGGATGGAATCTCCCAGATCAGTTCTCGGTGCTGTCATCAGGGTCTCATACTGCTGACTTGCCTTTTCAAAAGAACTTTTCAGTTCCATACCGGCTTTATGGACACCATTGATCGTCGACACCTCGGCATCTTTCATTCCAAGCACATATGCCGGAACATAACGCATATCGGAAACTTTTTTATCGACCTCTCTAAAAAGTTCCACCTGCTCGTCGTTCACATCCACACCTTCAGATATCAGGAGATTTTTATAATATGCATTTTCCTGATCCTTCAGCTGTTCCACCAGTTTTACCAACGGCTCGGTGTCAATGGAAACCCCCTGTTTTAATAGACGGTAATTTGCTTCCACCGTCATTGCAAGACGAATTTCTTCTAACTGTCTGCGTGCCGTCAGAAGCTGCTGCCCTTTTGGGGTATAACTCTCGTTCGCATTACTCTGCACTGCATCCTCACTCTGAGCTTCAGGTGATGCCACAGTTCCCACCGTCTGGCTTTCTGATGCCGCAGTTCCCGATGTCCGGTTTGCCGCAGCTTCCCTTAAACTGTCCAGGGTAAGTGGCAATCCTTTTTCCGCGATATAAGCAAGATCTTCATCCGTGGCATTTTCTACGGTATCCACAGCGTCTTTCGCCTGCTCCATCCAGGTATAGCCGGACAGGATCACCGCATCCTGTGCGCTTTTCCCTTCGCTGACCGCCTCTGCTGCAAGTGCGGCAATATCTTCTGCCCCCGTGGTCAGTCCCGTCTGGCGCAGAGCCTGTGCATAAGTAAGATTCTCCTTCGTCAGCGGTATATCATTTTCTAACATCCACTTACTGGTTGCAATGGTATCATCATTTACTTCCAGTCCTGCTGATGCGATCACGTTTTTCACCTGTGGAAGGAAGGACGAAATATCCTGCTGTTCTGCCGAAATATAGCCTGCACTTGCAGAATGCTCAGCAAAATATATATTTCGCACCGTAGGCTCTAACCGATTATCAATCAGATATTTTACAGCGCCATCATCCAATGCGGATAAAGAATCCGCCATATTTACTGTCTCTGCGATCTGTTTAAAATTATCATCCGCAAGCGGCAGATCCGCTTCCCGCAGACTGTTTGCGATCTGAACTGCAAGTTCCGGACTGCCCGTGATCTGTGCAAGCTGTTCGAGATCAAGATCATCTCCAAATTTAGAAATATCCACCCCCGCCTTTGCCAGCTGTGCTTTGATCTTATCCGTCACGGTCACGATCTTATTGCTCGTGGTATCATCCAGCGAAAAGCCATCCTCCTGCATTTTTTCATAATCTTCCGGTGAAGTAGTTTCCGCAAGCACAGCCATCTGTGCTTTTCGCTCGCCTGCATCCATGGAACCGGACTGCTCTATTTCATCTATGACCGTCTTTTTCTCTTCTTTTGCCGGATTCAGATAAGTAACCTCTTTTGCCTGAAAAGACGTAGTTCCTGCAGATTTTTTACTACTCTCTGTCTTTACCGCATCCGCAAACATCTGAATTCCGTTTTTTTCTTCCACGGCGCCTGTCTGCGGCATTAAATCCATCACGCCCTTATTCTGCTGCTGTTGGTTATCTATTCTCATGATCCGACTCTCCTTGTCATTTCTGTTCTTACATACTTTCCGTACAGTTTTTCCTTGCCTGATTTCTACTTTTCACTCAGTTATATCTGACCAATCCGGTTATATCAGGACAAAAGAATGGCGCATACTTTCACTTCCCTGAAATATCTGCGCCATCCATAGCTGATGTATATATCGGATACATCAGCACATTTATTAAGTTTTTCGATACGATTCCAAACGCTGTTCTGCTATTTTATACAGTTCTTAATAGCGGAATACTGCCACACCAAAGCCCGGAAGCGGATATGCAAACGAGTATGGTCTTCCATCACATTCCTTCGACACAGATTTATAATTTACCGGACGCTCTTTGCCGCTTCCGCCAAATTCTGCATCGTCACTGTTTAAAATCAGTTTATAAGTCTTGTGTTTTGGTACGCCTACGCGGTAGTCGCTGCGTTCCACCGGTGTAAAATTGCATACAAAAAGCAGATTATTCTTTCCGTCTTTGCTCTTTCTGATAAAGCTGAAAATACTGCGCTCAGCATCATTTGCATTGATCCATTCAAATCCACCCCAGCTGCTGTCAAGTTCATAGAGTGCCGGATTTTTCTGATAAATATGTAATAATTTCTTTACCCAGTTCTGCATATGCTTATGATCCGGGTTTTCCAGCAGATACCAGTCTAATTCTCTCGCCTCACTCCACTCCTGAAGCTGTGCAAATTCCTGTCCCATAAACAGAAGTTTTTTGCCAGGATGTCCCATCATAAACGCATAGCCGACCATCAGATTTTTAAATTTATCTTCCATCTCGCCCGGCATCTTATTGATCATGGAACATTTCAGATGTACCACTTCGTCATGGGAAAGCACAAGAATGTATTTCTCACTCTCGTTATAACTCATGGCAAAAGTCATTTTGTGGTGATTATCTTTGCGGAAATACGGATCAAGTTTCATATAATCCAGGAAATCATGCATCCATCCCATATTCCATTTATAACTGAAATTCAGTCCGTCATCTTCCACACGGCCGGTGACTTTCGGCCATGCCGTAGATTCCTCAGCGATCATGACTGCTCCCGGGTTTCTTCCAAGGATCAGTGTATTGACATGCTTAAAAAACTCCACTGCCTCAAGATTCTTATTATCACCGTATTTATTCGGAACCCACTGTCCCGGCTGCTTTCCATAATCCAGATATAACATAGATGCCACTGCATCCACACGCAGCCCGTCAATATGATAATGCTCGATCCACATCAATGCACTGCCGATCAGGAAATTCTTTACTTCATTCTTGCCGTAATCAAATATCTTTGTACCCCAGTCCGGATGTTCTCCTTTTCTTGGATCCGCATATTCATACAGACATGTTCCATCAAACTCAGCCAGTCCATGTGCATCTTTCGGGAAATGCGCCGGCACCCAGTCTAGGATCACACTGATCTTGTGCTTGTGACATTCATTGATAAAATATGCAAAATCCTGCGGCGTTCCATAACGGGAAGTCGGTGCATAATAACCGGTTACCTGATATCCCCAGGAACCGTCAAACGGATACTCAGAAATACCCATCAGCTCAATATGTGTATATCCCATCTCCTTCACATACGGGATCAGATATTTCACAAGATCCCTATAACTGTAAAATCCGTCATCCTCTCTGCCCGGATGGCGCATCCAGGATCCCGGATGTACCTCGTAGATCGCCATAGGTTTTGCATAGATATCTTTGGTCTTTGCACGCTCTTCCATCCATTTTTCATCGGTCCACTTAAAATGCTCTATATCCGTGACGGCAGATGCCGTTCCCGGACGAAGCTCTGCATAATTTGCATATGGATCCGCCTTATAGAGCCGTTTTCCATCTTTCGTCTCTATCAGGTATTTATACAGTGCACCTTCCTCGATCCCCGGAATAAACAATTCGAATATTCCCATGGTATCCGGCTCTAACCTTGTCATTTCATCTGCCGTTTCATCCCATCCGTTAAAAGAACCAATCACCCATATTCTTGCGGCATTCGGAGCCCACACATCAAAACATACTCCACGAATTCCATATTGATCCGTAAAATGAGCCCCCAGTTTCCGGTAAATCTCGTAATGCGTCGCCTGTCCAAATAAATAGCGATCCAACTCTGAAAAATTAGCCATACCCTTACACCCCTTTATTTTTATGTCATGATTATAGCCTGTATATTTTAGATTCCAAAATCTTTTTCGCGAAGAATCACATAATCTTCATCATCATATCTTCTGGACGTAATAATGCTAAATGCTTTTCGTAAACCGCCCTTCTCAGATTTATGAATCGCATCGTCCACAATCTCTTTTACCTCTGTAAGCGTTGTTGCCTTGTCATATTTCTGAATATTGCTGATACTGTTGTAAAGTGCCAGAATACCCATCTCATCTATTGTATAGCCAAGTTCGTTTGCATACGCTTTCGCAAATGAAACAAGCTCATCACTGGTAAATATCGGAATATTGATCTTCTCAGAGAAACGGGAAGCAAATCCTTCATCTCTGCCGAGTGCCTTCTCAATTCCACGGTGTGTATCTTCCATAATGACAAATAATCCGCTTGTATCACTTTTCAGAAGAAGTGCCAGCCGGACTGCCGTTTCTTTGGAAATATCTCCGGCTTTCTCTATGATCAGACAGCCCCCGGAAATTTTCTTTAACAGTGATGCTACATCCTTTTTATTCAGTGCGGAAGCTTCAATCTTTCCAACCTTTCCTTTTGGTTTTCCGGTTTCTTTCTGAAGTGCTTTCACCATAGCCGTTGCAAGGACTGTTTTGCCACTTCCGCTGCCACCCTGGATCACCATATTTCCGGTAGAAGCATCCTTTCCTGTTATCAGATGTCTTGCCGCACCTGTAAGTGCCTGACAAATCTGTTCTTCCATTCCCTTGATCGAAACAAAATAGGTAAATATCCCCCGAAGTTCTTCACCCAGTGATGTAACTGCCTCAAAACCGGTCTCATCCTCAGGCTCTGTGATCTCCGGAAGGACTCTTTCCACCCGGTCCTCTTTCTTAAGAACCTCTTTCGTTACCTCAACTGCCGTGTTGTCAGCCAGCTCTTTCTGTGTGATATCATCCGTCGCGCTTTCCGTATCGGTAATATGCTCTACCGCTTCGGCTAATGCCTGTTCCGTTACCACTTTGCCAAGATCGATCGTGTCTGCGGTAACTATATCAAAATCATCTGCTTCAGATGTTTTCTCTTCACTAATATCTGAAACTTCTTCTGCCGCCTTCTCCTCTGTACTGAGATCTACAGTTTCCTCATCCGTTTCTTCTGCGGAGAGATCTGCGATTTCCTCATCCGGCTGAGATCCCGGTATCTGCTCCTGTCCGGATATTTCCACATCTTCTGTCTCCTGCATCATCCCGGATACTTCTTCTGCAAGCTCCGCTGCATTCACTCCTGACCCAGATATCTCTCCCATTGACGCTGCCGGCTCCGGTTCCATTGCGGACGCTGCTGTTCCGGCTGCCTCTGCCAGCTGTTTATCGATATCCGCCGTCTCTGTCGATATCCGGTCAATCTCTTCCTGTAAGATCTGATTCATGTTTGCAACCATAGCTGCTGCCCTGTCATTTTCTAACGGCTTGCCTTCTATGTACTGATCCTGCAGTATATCTTTTGGAGCGACACCTGCATCAAGCTTTGGAATAATGTCTGCAAGACGTCCCATAATTTCTTCTGCTTCCTGCAGCGCACGCGCCTTTGCAGATTCAAGTCTGCGCTGCTTTGCATCTTCTAATGCAACTTCTGCGGCATATTTCGTCTTTTCCCACTCAGCAAGCACTTCTTCAATGCTCATCTGACCTGTGATCTGGTGCTCTAATGCCGTTTTCTCCGGCATATACATCCCAATCTGTCCATCATGTTCTTCTGCAAGCAGCTCTTTGAAATTGATCTTTAACGAATCATCGATCTCGTGATCCGTCTCTATATGTTCCAGCGTATCTTCCTCTTCCTCAGATGGATCATATTCTTCTTTCGGAAGCTGCAGATATGGAATCTCCTCCACAAGCTTTTTGATGTTGTCCATACTGTCTGTAACAGTTTCTTTTTCCGTCGCCTGCATGATCTGCTGCATGCTCTTTTGCAGCTCTTCCTGCAGATTCTGTGTATTAAACCGTTCCGGTGAAAGCTTCACATCCGGTATCTGTACGGTTTCATTCACGATCTCACCGGAGTCAAGCTCCTCCTCCGGTCTGACCTCAACAACACCTTCGCGTTTCTGACAAAATCTGCGATACTTTTCTTCCTGCTGTTTATTTAACGGCTGATAGATCATCTTCAGTTCTAAGGCACGCTCTACATATGGACCGTCACCAAACCACAGTACCAGTTCATCACATGCCTCCACACACTTATCTGCCATACCTGCTTTATGATACAGACATGCAAGTTCAAATGCCCATTCTTCGGTATATTCCTGCTCTTTTAACTCCTCTAAAATTCCGATCAGAGTTTCTATATTTGCACCCTGGGCTTTGCAGATCTCGTATTTCAACACATATTTCAAATTATCATGTGGTGCGATCTCCACAAATTCCTGATAATAATCTTTCGCCTCATCAAAATTTTTCATTTTAATGGCAACTTTTGCCAGGCGATAAATGATCATTCTTCCAATTGGAGACCGGTCATATGCCATAAGCAAAACCTCACGGCTGTCTTCTAAACGACCGGTATTCTCATAAATCTCTCCAACTTTTACAAGTGCATTTACATTTTTTATTTTATTCCAGTTAATCGTATCAGCTATCTCTGCTGCCTTTTCATAATTATGTTCGGCCGTCAGAGATTTCATCTGATCCAGCTTTAATTTATATTCATATTTATCCAAATTATGCCACCTCAGAACGCGCTATTCTTTTGCTGCTTCTTTTGTTCTTAGTTTATCATACGCACATATAGATGTCAAAATTTAATCTTAGAAAAAAAAGCCATGATACAGGCAAAAAAAGAGGGTTTGCAGTCTGCCATACCCTCTTTTCTATCATTGATCTTATTCTTCTTTTTTACTCTCTTCTATGGATTCCTCGATATGTTTTCCATGATGTTTTTTCAACTCTTTTTTTGACGGATTTTTATCATAAACAGGCTGATTACTCTCCTTGTCAACTTTAGTCAGATATACATATGCCAGTGTATCTGTTGTAAGTCCACGCTTCTTTAAGAAATAAGATACCGTTTTCTGTGCAACATAATAAATCACTGCCATTAACGGCACACCGAGCAGCATTCCCGGGAATCCCCATAATCCGCCAAATACCAGAATTGCAAATACAACCCAGAATGCCGATAATCCGGTAGAGCTTCCAAGGATCTTCGGTCCAATGATATTTCCGTCAATCTGCTGTAACACAACGATAAAGATCAGGAAATATAATCCCTGTATCGGATTCTGAAGCACGATAATGATAAAGGACGGCACCGCGCCGATAAACGGCCCGAAAAACGGTATAACGTTCGTGACACCGATGATCACGGCGACTAACACCGTATCCGGCATCTTCATGATTGCAAGCACGATATAGGCGAGCACACCAATGATCGCCGAATCTAATATTTTACCACTGATAAATCCACTGAAAATCTCATTGCTCTTACGGACAGTATCAACGATAACATTTGCCCGCACCGGTTTAAACATCGCATATACGATCTTTTTCGCCTGTCCTGCAAAATGTTCCTGGTCTGCCATCACATAGACTGAAATGATCAGACCGACGATCACATTTAAAACGAATTTGACACCATAGATCACACCGCTTGTGATCGATGTAAGATAAGTCTGTACCTTTGAAAAAATATCATCTTCAAAAAAGGTCTCAACCGTATCCGTTATTTTGTCCACGCCCTGCTGTATCATGGACGCAAGTTCCGTATCACCGTTTGTCACCTCGTCTACCCATTTCGTCAGATTCTTTGCTTCCTGTGGAAACGATGTGATCATGCTCTGGATACTCGCAGAGATAGATGGAACGATCGCCGCCACTAAAAGCACACAGATTCCCACTAAAAATACCAGTGATCCGGTAATTGCTATTCCCCGTGATGTCTTTTTCGCTTTGCATTTGCTTTTCATCCGCGGCTCTAAAAACTTAAGCAGGTGTCCCTCTAAAAATTTCATGATTGGATTTAACAGATATGCGATCACTACACCGATAATGATCGGCTGTAAGATCAAAGACAGCTTCTTCCAGAAGTCTGTGAATCCATTGTAACGGTAGATCATAAAGAAAAACAGTATGCAGCAGCAGAAAGTCACAAATACGACCAGTGCGATGATGACATACTGTGGTTTTAATTCCCATTCTGTTTCCTGGGATGTTTTTTTTATCTTTTCCTGTTCGTCCAAATTGCCATCCTCCGTCTTATCTAATATTTTCATTATAACCTTCGCAGACAGGCAACGCAATCAGATTTTGCTGAAATTTTTGTTAATTACTGGATTTTGCAAAAAGGGACACCGGTGCTCATGCGCCGATGCCCCAAAATATCAGTCTGCGGTTTTACCCTCTGTAATAATTGATCAGACAGCCCTTTAAGATGATCTCTCTCTCATCATCAGTCATCGCACCAAGTCCAAGTTTAAACTCTTCTGCCTTTCCATCTTTGATCACATACGCTGTAATCTCGGACTGTTTGTCCTCGACTGCTTTACGGATATTCGGGATATATAAGTAGTCAAGATTCTTGAACGGCAGTTCGCCCTCCGGGATGATGAACGGAAGCATACCCCAGTTGATGAGGTTCGAGCGGTAACGCTTGGTTGCATACTCATTTGCAATGTTTGCCCAGCCTCCAAGTACTTTCTGGCAGGAAGCAGCCTGCTCACGCGCGGAACCGTCGCCAGGTTTTACTGCAAAGATGGTACTTCCAAAACCGATCTCACCATTGGAATGGTTATCCTCAAATTTTGTTTCCGGGAATACTTTATCGATGACATCCATAACCGGTTTTAACTCTTCTACTGCCTCTAACGGACAGTTTCCGGCTTCTAACGCTTTCTGCGCTTTCTGGATCTCTTTTGCCCGGCCCACGTACTGCGGATCTTTTCTGGAAAGTGCAAACTCTGCAAGTCCAAGCGGGTTGGAACGGAAGGAGGATGTCTCTCCGGACGGGATCAGCTCGTCTGTGGTCGTGACCGGATCGTGGATCTCGGATACCACTTTTAATACCATATTTTCCGGCAATGCACTCATTGCCGGCCAGTCTTTGATGTTTGGTCCAAACTGGATTTCAACGGAAGGATCTGCTACACCCTTGCTGTCAAAGACACGGTTTGCGTAAATATTTTTATCGAAGAAGTACTTCGGTTTGCTAAAGTTCACATCCACATCGGTTGCGGCTGTCAAAAATCCCTTGTTTGCGGCTGTTGCTGCGATCGAACGTGCATCCATCAGCGCAACGGAGGCAACCTGTCCCTTCTGTACCTTGGAGCCTTCACGGTTCGGGAAGTTTCTGGTGGAGTGGCGGATGGAAAATGCGTTGTTTGCCGGTGTATCGCCAGCGCCAAAGCACGGTCCGCAGAATGCCGTCTTAACGATCGCACCTGTCTCCATCAGGGATGCAACTGCACCATTCTTTACTAACTCCATATAAATTGGTGTACTTGCCGGATATACGCTTAACGTAAACTCATCCGGTCCGATGCTTGCGCCCTTTAAGATATCCGCAGCATCGCAGATATTCTCAAATCCACCGCCTGCGCAGCCTGCGATGATACCCTGGTCTACATAGAGTTTTCCATCTCTTACTTTGCTCTTTAAGTCCAGTTTGACCGCACCGTCAAAACTTACCTCTGCACGTTTCTCACAGTCATCTAAGATGTCCATCAGGTTTGCGTTTAACTCTTCGATCGTGTAAGTGTTGCTCGGATGGAATGGCATTGCGATCATCGGTTTGATCTTTGAAAGGTCGATCTCGATCATTCCGTCATAATATGCCACGCTGCCCGGATTCAACTCTTTGTAATCCTGTGGTCTGCCGTGGATCGCATAAAACTCTTTTACTTTGTCATCTGTTTTCCAGATGGAGGAAAGGCAGGTCGTCTCTGTCGTCATAACGTCCACACCGATTCGGAAATCAACGCTTAAGTTTGCAACGCCCGGTCCGACGAACTCCATGACTTTATTCTTTACATAACCTTTATCAAATACTTCCCCGATAATGGCAAGTGCAATATCCTGCGGTCCGACACCTTTCATCGGCGTGCCTGTCAGATAAACGCCGATCACACCCGGCATATCGATATCATAAGTCTTGTTTAAAAGCTGTTTTACAAGCTCCGGTCCACCCTCGCCGACTGCCATGGTACCAAGTGCGCCATAACGTGTGTGGGAATCAGAACCAAGGATCATCGCTCCGCCTGCCGCAAGCATCTCGCGTGCAAACTGATGGATGACTGCCTGATGAGGCGGTACATAAACTCCGCCGTATTTCTTTGCACAGGTTAAACCAAACATGTGGTCATCCTCGTTGATCGTACCTCCGACTGCACAGAGGCTGTTGTGACAGTTCGTCAGCACATATGGGATCGGGAACTTCTCTAATCCTGATGCTCTTGCTGTCTGGATGATTCCGACAAATGTGATATCGTGGGATGTCAGCTTGTCAAACTTGATCTGAAGTTTGTCCATATTGCCGGATGTATTATGATTTTTTAAGATACCGTAAGCAATCGTATTTTCTGCCGCCTGCTCTTTGGTCACTGCTGCCCCGGTCTTTTTTACGACCTCTTCGATGGCATTTGCACCGTCCGGTACCAGTTCATTTCCATTTACGAGATATACACCGCTATCGTATAATTTCATGGTTTCCTCCATTCTTTTGCCCATTTTCTATTAGATCCATTGTTTAAAATTATATAGACAGCATCAGCAAAAATCAAGTACTTTTACACGTTAAACCGAAAGCATTGGAAAGCGCATGCCCTATCTGCTGAAAACAGCCGTAAATTTACTCTCTTATTCATCCGTATCTATTGTTTCCCTGTACATCGGGAATGTGATCGAAGCCTTAAACAGATCTCCGTCCACCCCGATGAAAAAGATGCCGCCCATAAGCTGTGTCAGACTCTTTGCAATGGAAAGCCCCAGTCCGCTTCCCTCGGTCGTTCTTGAGGCATCCCCACGGATAAAACGCTCTGTCAGATCTCCCGCATTACTGTTTTCCAACGCAAGGGAACGCTCCGAAACATTTTTGATGGAAAATGTCACTTTTTCCTCCAGTACATGCACATCCACATAAACTCTTGTTTTTTCCAGCGCATATTTTGCAACATTATTATAAAGGTTTTCGATGACACGGTAGAGCTGTCTGCCGTCCGCAAGGATCATCACTTCCGTTTTCGGGAGTTTGGTGACGATTGTAAGCTCTTTCGCCTCAAATTTTTCATTAAACTCGCCTGCCGTCTGATAGATCAGCTCCACTAAGTCAATCTTTTGCATATCCAGTTTGACATTTCCGGATGTAATACGCGATGTCTCAACCAGATCCTCCGTCAGCTGCTTTAACCGCTGTGACTTGGCATCCAGGATCCGGATATAACCATTCACCCGTTCATTATCAATATGTTCCAGTTTGATCAGATTGACATAATTAATGATCGAGGTCAGCGGTGTTTTGATGTCATGTGAAACATTTGTGATCAGGTCTGCCTTCATGCGCTCATTTTTCGTACTGTCATCCACCGCATGCAAAAGACCGCTGCCAATATTGTTGATCGCTTCGGCAAGTTTTTTATCCTCACCATGCAGTCCTTCTGTGTCGATCTTGTTGCTTAGTACACCTTCCGTAATTTTTTCCACGCCTTCATATACCTGATAATGTTCCACTGCAGAACGCAGCAGGAGATATGCCTCCATGCCGCTGAAGATTAAAAGCAGTACCAGACAGATTACCCGGTGGTAATAAAAAGCTCCCATCGCAAGCACGAAACAGACGATCATGTGGACTGCAAAGACAACCAGCACGCTCACCGTCACCGTCCGTTTTTCAAAAAACTTGTCCATCCCTTTTACAAACCAGCAGGCAAGGCTGTTTTCCCACATCACTTCCGCCTTCATCCGGCGCACCATGCTCAGATAAAAAATGAGAAACAGTACATCAATCAATAGACTGACCGTTCCCGATGCGACCAACAGTCCCGACACGTTCCACGTTTTATTATTTACATGGGACAAAAGCATGATGAGCTCACTGGTTGCTGCAATAAATACGGCGGTCACGATCTCTGTTTTTATCCGGTCCACAAAATTAAGATGAACTCCTTCTTCCCCATCTCTGTGTCCGGTTGCAAGTGTCAGATATACAAGACTTAATACCCATCCCATCAGACTGACCAGCGCAGCAACAATACTGACTTTGATCCACGGATGCAGTCTTACATACTCCATCTCGGCATCATACAGATCGTCTTTTGCCGTCAGATCCGTATCCACTCCGATCACAAGCACCACATTTTCCAGTGGCAGATACATCTGGTTATTATAACTGTCAAAAAAGTAATTCTCCATGCCGCGGATATCCGTTCCAAATTCCTTTTTCTCCATATCATAGATCAGATAATCCCCCATGGTCTTTGCCTCCATGAGAACAGTCTGTGTATCAAACTCCTGACCTTCCACCGAATCCGGCTGATTGGTATACCACACCCCATTCTGTTTATACCAGTAACAGAAATTGGTGTCTTCACGCTTAAACTCATTTGTATACTGCAGATAACGCTTATCGTCCTCCGCACTCCGCTTATTGCCTTTTTGTAACAGATGCAGATAATCGGTCAGTTCACTGCATTTCTGCTCCATGCATTTGGTATAGTAGCCCGAATTAAAAAAATCATCTGTACCGATATCCGTTACCTGCAGAATATTTTTGCTGATCAGTGATGCCAAAAGATAGACAGCGATGGTAAGTATTACCGTAAAAAACAGGTGCAGGATCATCCCTGCCAGCTTACTGCCGTATGTGTATGATTTCTTTTCCATATGAAGTCTCCATCCCCGTGCCGGACATTATCCTGTATGCCGGCGTACGGAATCCCTCCCAGAATCAGTTCTTCTCGATCTTATATCCAACGCCCCACACAACCTTTAAATAGCGCGGCTCCTTCGGATTGATCTCGATTTTTTCACGGATGTGGCGGATATGTACTGCCACCGTATTGTCCGCTCCGATCGCATCCTCATTCCAGATGCTCTCATAGATCTGATTAATGGAAAATACCTTTCCCTGATTTTTGACCAGTAATAAAAGGATGTTGTACTCGATCGGTGTCAGCTTTACCACTTCTCCATCCACGGTCACTTCTTTTAAATCATCATTGATCGACAATCCACCGACTGTATACACCGATGCGCTGCTCTCTGCCGCATTTCCAAGCTGGGTATAACGCCTTAACTGTGATTTGACCCTCGCTACCAGTTCAAGCGGATTAAACGGTTTCTCCACATAGTCATCTGCCCCGATGTTAAGTCCTAAAATTTTATCCGCATCCTCCGTCTTTGCAGACAAAATAATGATCGGAATGCTGCTCTCCTCACGGATTTTTAAGGTCGCACGGATTCCGTCCAGACGCGGCATCATCACATCCATGATCAGAAGATGAACCTCATTTTCTTTTAAGATCTCCAGTGCTTCTTCGCCGTCATATGCCTTTAAAATATGATACCCTTCCTGCTGTAAATATATTTCGATCGCTTCCACGATTTCCTTATCATCATCACACACTAAAATTGTCTGCATAAGTTCCTCCATTCTTTTTGTGTCTTACTTCAAGTATTACACCAGATCTTACATTTATTTTAACAGGAAAGTTTAAATTGTTATAGAGCGGATTTCTTAATATTCCTTTAAATTCCCACTGCATATACAACATTTCCCACATTTCTTAATTTAATTTAAGAAATTGGCCTTAAATTTAAGAAATACTTTATTGCATCCTATTCATCCCCGCCTTATGATATCTTTCGTACCCGTACTGGTACACACAGGAATTCCGTAGATTTTCCACAGTTTTCCCGTAAATAAAATAAGTTTTACACAAAACGGAGGATTCTTATGAAAAAAAATGTGCACACTGCAGGCAAAAGCAGAAAGCAGAAAAAAATCATGCTCCTTCTACTGGAGCTGCTGATCATCCTGCTCCTTGCGATTGCCCTTTTTATCACAACCAAATTATCAAAAATTGAAAAGAATAAGCTGGACATGAACGACGTTTCCATCAATGACGATCTCTCCGATGAGACAAAAGAAGCGATGGCTCATTACAAAACGATCGCACTCTTCGGACTCGACAACCGTTCCAACGGCAGCCTCTCCAAAGGAAACAGCGACGTTATCATGTTGGCAAACATCGATACGAAACAGCATACCATCAATCTGGTATCTGTTTACCGTGATTCTTATTTAGATACCGGAAACGGCACTTACCAGAAATGCAACGCAGCCTACGCAAAGGGCGGACCGGAACAGGCACTGTCCATGTTAAATACCAATCTTGATCTTGCAATCACCGACTATGTAACCGTCGACTTCAATGCGATCATTGAATGTGTCGACCTGTTAGGCGGTGTCGACATCACGATCACCGATGATGAGGCAAGTCTGATGATCGGTTATATGAAAGAATTAAATGAACTGACCGGACACAATTCCACACCACCTGCCTCCGGCGGAACTTACACCTTAGACGGCGTACAAGCATGCGCCTACGCACGAATCCGTTATGGCGGCGGTGATGACTACCGCAGAACCGAACGCCAGCGTACTGTTTTGACCGCAATGATGCAGAAAGCGCAGAAATCCAACATTCTGACACTCAACAAACTGATCAACGCAGCTTTTGGGGACATTCAGACCAGTTTTTCCAACACGGATCTCCTTGCCCTTGCCACAAAAGTTTTCAGTTATGACATTGGAGATACAACCGGTTTTCCATATGAAAAAACAACGCACAAATATGATAAGATCGGCGATGTTGTCATTCCGTGCGATCTTGCTTCTAACGTTACACAATTACATCAGTTTTTATTTAATGATGAAAATTATACCCCATCTGCAACAGTTCTTTCAAACAGCCAGCAGATCATCTCTAATACAGGATATAAACAGGGAGACGGCCATTAAGGCTGTCTCCCTGTTTTGTCAGTTAATTTCCCAGTTCATTTATTTTTTCCCTGATGGTGTCCATTTGTCCGGCCACATCCTGTATGGACTGCTCTATCTTTCTTTTCCGTCTTTTTACCAGCAGTCCCCATTGTAAAAACAATACTCCATCGATGATAAGATACAACACCGGCAGACTGATCCGTTTCCCTGCTACATACCCGATAAAGACATACAGGATCATTGGATTTATGACCGCAATGGAAATCATCGTTGTCAGGTCACTTCTGCGTCCCGTAAAAACATACAGGCTTTCCCATTTTTTGTGAAACTCTTTTTCCTCCGGCTTCTCTAACATCACATTCTCCTTTTACTCTTTATGATGTCTGGAGAAGAAAGAATGTTTCTCCGGTTTCTTCTCGCCGGAAGCTTCCCCGCCCTCTTTCCAGTGGAAATATTCCGCATCCAGATTGACATTGACATTTACCTCTGCTTTTGGCGCAGCTTCCTCTGGCGTATCTTCGGGAATTTCTTCGGGCAGTTCATTTTCCGGCACGATTCCTGCCTTTTCAAAATACTCCTGGTTGATCTTAATTTCCGGTTTGATCGCAGAATAAGGCGATGGCTCTGTCTCCCCCTTTTCCTTTGCCCTTTCTTTTTCAATCTCACGGTTACGATCCTCGATCAGATTCAGATATTTGTCCGTATCAGCAAGATTCTGCAGATGTCCTTTCAGGTCTGACTGGTCTCTCCTTACAACATCTTTTTCTTTCTGAAGTTTTTCATTGGCATCCTTATAAATCTCCTGCATGGCATCCGTTGCCCTCTGCATGATTTCCTGTACATGACGCAGTGCTTCATTGGTATACATCACGGACGCAGCATACACATCCTCCGCTTTTCCGCTGGCATCTTTTAGGATATCTTCCCCGATTTTAGCTGCCTCACGTCTTGCACGCTCCTTGCCCTGCGTTGTCAGTTCATACTCATCCATCATCGCGTAGATGGCCTTATTTAACTCTGCAAGCAGCTCTAACATTCTTTTTTTATCAAGGATAATTTTACTGCCAATACTGTCATAAGCTTCACTGCCTGCAAGCAATATATGCATTTGTCTTAAAATTTCTTCCGTTTTGTCCTGCGCGCTCATGGTTCTTCTCCTGCTTTACTTCCGCTGCGTCTTTTTCCTGTCTGGTATTTTACTAATTTTAACACTAACCGTATCAGCAAAACAACCAGTAAAATAGCGATCAATACTATTCCTGCGATCATGACGGCATATTTATTCGGATTTTTTATTAATTTTATGAGATTGAACGAATCATCTACCACTTTTCTTTCATGCAATCCGGCATAATATTGTGGAATATCCGCAATTCCATCTCCATTTTCATCCGGGAACGACTCCATATAATGTGCGATCGCCGTCCATGCCTTTAATTCCCCGCCATTATCTGTCAAAATCACATCTTCAAAATTTTCAATCGGTGTTCCATCTGCCTTTTTCGGCACAACAGACAACAGTCCATACGATGTTTTCGTCACCGCAGACAGCATCTGCCCACTGTAAAGATCCGCCACCACGCGATACATTTTATCATCTTCTAACTCCCTGCGATTGCCATCTGCATCCAGCAGATACACATCGGTAACGCGGTTTAAGATCATACGATGCGGGTTGTAAGTAAACTGCAAACCGTACATATACAAACGTGCAGATGTCATCAGATCAGACACGGATGCGTCGATTTCTGCCACAGTTTTTAACTCTTTTCCTGTCAGATATGCTTCGATCAGCGGATACCCCGGCACACCGTCCGCACCGATTCCAAGTGAAAACGAATTAAACACATCCTCCACCGTAATGTTTCCTTTTGTATAGGTATCACGGATCGTTCCACTCGGCACGATCGCCACATCTACCGGAGTTCCATCATAATCGGTACTGTTTGTGACCGCATAGGCGTAAGCATCCGCAATGATATCTCCCAGATTGTGCTCTGTATGAATATCATAGAGATCCTCAAGGCTGTCAAACTTTACATTATTTTCTGCAACCACCTGCTCCCTCGTATATCCAAACTGTGCCAGATAATCTGTATCTACCGTTTCCATAAACGAATCAATTTCTTCCTGTGTTGCAGCATCTTCCGCAATATCTGTCTCGATCGGAGTAAGTTGATATTCTTTCATGCTCCAGCGCCCATCATCCTTTTGTTCCAGCGATAAGGAACCTAAGTACTTGCCATATTCCCCTGCGGAAACGATATAGGTATCCCCATGTACAATCGGCTCCTCCAGTTTTGTATGCGTATGTCCACTGATGATCACATCCAGATCCGGCACTTTTTTTGCAAGAATTTCATCCTCTGACTTTGACTCATCTTCTGAAGTTCCACTATGGGAAAGACAGATGATAATATCCGCATCTTCGTTTTTCTTAATCTCAGCTACGGTCTTTTTTACTGCTTCCACCGGATCCGTAAACTGCAGTTCACAGGTCGGTGCACATGCCAGTGCATCTTTTCCGAATACGCCAAGCAGCGCCACCCGGACATCGCCCTTTTGCACCATCACATAATCTTTCGTACCGTATTCCGTAAATGCATCACGGATCTGCTGCTGTCCTTCTGAGAGTCCCTGCTGTTCCATGGCATCCCAGTTGATATTACAGACAAGAAGCTCCGGCACGGTATCTCCGCTTTCCGCCGCGGTTTCAAGCATCTTAGCAAGTCCCTTTGAACGATAATCAAATTCATGGTTGCCAAGTGTTGTCGCCTCGCAGCCCAGTGCCCCTAACATCCGAATCTCTGCCGCCTGTGTCTCAAAAACGGTCTGCACCAGCGTTCCCATGGAAAAATCTCCACCATCCACTACTAATGTATCCGGATTTTTCTCCTTTTGTTCATCGATCAGCGTCTTGATCCTTGCAAACCCGCCGATCATTTCCTGTTTTTCATCTACTACCGTTGAAAAGCTGTTCAGATGAGAATGTGTGTCATGCACGAACATGATATCTATTGTTTTCAAGTCCGTCTGGTCTGCCGCCTTCACACTGCCGGATAGCCCCGTCATTCCCAAAACCAGAACAAAAACAAGGACTGCAGCCAGTTCCATTTTCCAATTTTTAATCTTTTCCCGTAACATATAAGTCTCCCTGTTTTACAAAGCATAATTTTACTTATATTTTACTTGATCTTTTAAAATTAGTAAATGGTGGTGCAGTCCTAATTTTCACTTTATCCAAAATATTTTTTACAATAGATTGATCCTGTCTATGCAACCGTAAATTTCTTTGTGTCCTTCCGCAGCATCAAAGATGCTTCCTGCGTCTGTTTCATCAGTACACGCATATCTTCTGCCTGTCTGTCAACATTGGTAACACGCTCTGCAATGCTTCCGGTACTTGCCGCACCATCATTCGCAGCTTTCGTTACCTCCTGTATATTTGCAACCACTCCGCTGACTGAAGCTAAAAGCTGTTCGGATGCCGCACTGAAATCCGTTACAAGTTCTTCAACATAGTTTGCATCTTCATTATAATTATCTGCCATTTTTTCAAAATCATCAAAACTCTCCGTGACGTCTCCTCCCACAAACTCTAACAGACGTTTTGCATCTGTGGTCAGTCTTGCAACTGCTGTCTGGACACGCTCTGTCACTTCCTGGATATTCCCGACCGTGCTCGCCGACTGCTCCGCAAGATTACGGATCTCATCTGCAACAACTGCAAATCCTTTTCCCGCCTCTCCGGCTCTTGCGGCTTCAATTGATGCATTCAAAGCCAGCAGATTTGTCTGCGAAGTGATTCCCATGATGGACTCCGCAAGAACACCGATCTGCTCCACGACTTTTGCATTTTCCAGTGCTTCCGATAAGCTCTCATTGATTTCCCCATGCACTTTCCTGATATTTGCACGGCCTGCACTGATTTTTTGTTTCGTATCAGCCGCTCTGGTATGGATCTCATCAACTTTTCCGTTTCCCTCCTGCGCATGCTCTGCAATTCCTTTTGCAGCTTCCTCAATCTCTCCGGACATCGTATTCACTTCCTGTGCAGCTGCTGCGGTCTCCTGATTTCCGGCTGCAAGTTCCTGCGTGATACCGGATACACTGTCGATCTCGTCCGCAAGTTTTGCCAGTGCCGTCTCTGCTGTTCCAACCGTTTCATCCAATGTATCCGCTTCGCGCTGTACATAGCCGATCAGATGTCTCATATTGTGATGAATGTCACGGATGCTGCGTGCAAGAATACCGATCTCATCTTCACGTTTCAGGTATTTTTCCTCCACACGCTGCGTAAAATCGCCCTGTCCCATTTTTTTGGCAAACAGCGCAGATCTTTTGACGCCCGATGTAATGTCGAATGTAAGATACAGTACCCATATATCCGTGAGTATACACATAATAACCATAAAATAGAAAAATTGATCCTGTTTTGCTTTCTTTTCCTGCTGCATTTTCTGCAATATCGGCTGCAGTTCCTGTTGTATTTCTTCCTGGGAATATTCCGGATGTTCCTCACTTACATATTCTTCCATGCTGGCGATCGCATCATTACGGATAGCACCCATATTTTTAGCTCCGACAACTACTCCATATAATCCGATTATTAAAATCTCAATAATCAGAATCGTCATTTTTACCTTTAATGATACTTTTCCACTTAGGGTCACATCAATATCCTCCTTTGTTCTTTCTGATTTATTCTCATAAACGGTCCTATATTGGTTTCATTCTACTATCATTTAATTTTGATTGCAATATACATCTTTGACAATTTATCAGGCTTTTGTTTCCTGTCTGGTGTATTCCAGTCATGAATTTTTAAATTCATAGGACGTAATTTCCTAGGAATTTAAAAAAATACGGCATATCCTGCCGGACACACCGCATTTTCATATTTCTGTTTATTTTAATGCTGCAGGATTGATCTTCTTTGTGCGGATATCCTCTTTTAACAGTGCAAGGAAATCTTCCCTGGAAACTGTGGTGGAATTCTGCTCTCCATGCAGTCTGTAGCTTACGGTTCCGTCAGCTGCTTCGTTCTTACCAAGTACTAACAGATACGGCACTTTCTCCATCTGTGCTTCACGGATACGGTAGCCGAGTTTCTCGTTTCTCTCATCGATCTCAACACGGATTCCGTTATCATCGAGATATTTGTATAAGTCATGTGAGTATACGTTAAGTTCCTCATCCTCATTTTTTACCGGAAGGATCTTAGCCTGAACCGGAGCTAACCATAACGGCAGGTTTCCTTTTGTCTCCTCTAAAATATATGCCATGAAACGGTCGAGGGAACCAAGGATCGCTCTGTGTAAAACGACCGGCGTTTTCTTTGTTCCGTCACTGTCAATATAGGACAGATTGAATTTTGCCGGCAGACAGAAGTCTAACTGGCAGGTGGAAAGTGTATACTCATTACCGATCGCCGGTTTTACGTTTACATCCAGTTTCGGTCCGTAGAAAGCAGCCTCACCGATCTCCTCTGTATACTCAATACCGATATCATCAAGTACTTTGCGGAGTGCGTTCTCTGCGTTGTTCCACATCTCATCATCATCATGATATTTCACTTTATCTTCCGGATCTCTTAGGGAGAGTACACAGCGGTAATCTGTGATATTGAAATCTTTGTAAGTATCAAAGATCAGCTCAACCACTTTTGCAAACTCAGATTCGATCTGCTCCGGTGTTACAAACAGATGGGCATCATTCTGACAGAAATGTCTTCCTCTCTCGATACCTTTTAAGGTTCCACTTGCCTCAAAACGGAAGTCATGTGCGATCTCGCCGATACGGATCGGCAGATCTTTATAGGAATGCATTCTGTTCGCATAGATCATCATGTGATGCGGGCAGTTCATCGGACGGAGTACAAAAGATTCACCCTCCATTTCCATTGCCGGGAACATATTCTCTTTGTAGTGATCCCAGTGACCGGAAGTTTTATAAAGATTTACGGTACCAACACAAGGTGTCATAACGTGAAGATAACCAAGTTTGCGCTCTTTCGCTTTGATATAATTTTCAAGTTCCTGCCATACCGTGTATCCTTTTGGAAGGAACATCGGAAGTCCGCGTCCAACCAGATCATCGGACATGAACAGGTGCATCTCTTTACCAATCTTTCTGTGATCACGGTCTTTTGCTTCCTCTAAGAGTTTTAAATGCTCCTCTAACTCTTCTGCAGTCGGGAAACATACACCGTAGATACGCTGCATTACATGATTATTTGCATCACCTTTCCAGTAAACACCGGAATATTTGATCAGTTTAAAGTTTTTACATAATTTAGTATTGTCAACATGCGGTCCACGGCAGAGATCCGTGAAATCGCCCTGATCGTATACGGAAATATTTCCATCCTCTAAACCATCGATTAGGTCAAGTTTGTACTCATCATCTTTAAAAAGCTCTAACGCTTCTGCTTTTGAGATCTCACGTCTGTAAATCTTTTTACCTTCTTTGCAGACTTTTTTCATCTCTTTTTCGATCGCTGCGATCACATCATCATTGACAGCAGTATCGCCAAGATCGATATCATAATAAAATCCTTCTTTTACAACAGGTCCTACCCAGAACTTTGCGTTCGGATATAAGTGTTTTACTGCCTGTGCCATCACATGTGCACAGGAATGGTTGAGCGTATTCAGTCTCTCGTCTTCTTTAAAATCTACCATGATTAATCTCCTTTTCCTAAACTAAAAAGTCCCTTATACAGACAACTTATCTGTATAAGGGACGAATAAACATTTTTATCCGCGGTTCCACCCCGTTTATCTCCATGTGGAAAATCACTCATTTTGATGATAACGGAATCACCGGACCGGATTAGGGCCGCTCAGAGATGGTCTTCCTGAAGTTCCATTTTAAGATACTCACACCAAAATGTATCTCTCTCTTTAAAATTTCCGATCAGTACTCTTCTCTTCAATGCGTTTCTTTGATTTTATTTCATAGAATGCATTCTGTCAAGTTTATTCTTTCGTACATCACACCTCAATATATGGATATTCGTGGAAATAATCCATGATCAGTTCCACCATCTCCACATTGATTTCTTTGACCAGCGGACATTCTGTGTAAACATCATATCCACCAGCACCGCTGTAACGGTAATTATTCAGGCATAATGTAAATTTATCTTCATCTAAAACCGGCCTTCCGTCTCTTGAAAGCCCCACGATCCTGCTTCCGACCGGGTTTTTTGGATTGATTTCAAAATCCACACCCATATAATAGTCATAATTATAATGTTCCACCTTTGGAACCAGGAAGCTGTCGGAAACACAGACATTTCCTTCGTTATCATATGCAAAGTATTCTGCACTGCGCTCCATTACTATCTTTAGCTGTGCACCCGTGATCTCACAGACCACAAGTGTATTCGGATATGGATAAGTGGCTATGATATCGCGTGTGCTCACTTCACTGCGGAAACCTGCGATTTCATTTGCCAGACCGACGGACGATAACAATGCTCCCGAAAAATGAAGCTGGATACGGTTTAAAAAATCGGCGATCGGTGAGCCATACAATGCCATTTTTACCTTTTCTTCCGGCATGATTGCACGGCTCAAATGACCAATTGGCTGATTAAGCCATGCCTGCACGGAATTTTCCGTAGAACGGTATTTATCTGCAAGCCCAGCCCCCTTTGTGGGATCTGACTGCCGCAATTCGGACCTGATGCTCTTTTTATCCTCTGTCACGGTGACCTCCAGATACTGATATTCTTTTGCATTATCACATGGCTGTACTGTATAAGTTCCAAACAGCTCTCTTCCATGCACAGACATATGCTGATGTCCGGTCAGTAAGATATCAAAATCCAGTTCCTTACAGATCCTGTAACCCACATTTTCAGTCGTCTTAGAAAGCACCGCTCCGCTTTCTAAATCACACTCAAAACCTCCGTGATAGATGCAGATCGTAAGATCTGTCTGCTCTTTCATCTGGGCAAGTGCCCTCTTCGCTGCCTCAAAAGGATCTGTAATATGGATTCCTTTTAAGTTTTCTTCTTTTTCCCAGATGTTTACATAATCCGTTACAATACCAGCGATACCGATGCGCAATCCGTTTTTCATCGTATGAAGTTTCCATGGAAACAGGGTGTTTCCTTCCTCATCCATGATATTCTGGCACACACATACACCGTTATTTCTATTGCGATATGCCGCCTGATAATCTAGTCCGTAATTAAAGTCATGATTGCCAAGTGTATAATAATCGTATCCGCAGTCGTTCATAATATCTGCGATCACTTCCGGAGAGTTTGCAACCTGACGGCAGTAATAAGCAAAGGCGGAGCCTTGTAAAATATCTCCGCCATCTATGATGAGTGTCTCATCATCCTTGTTAAAATCTGCCGCACAGCCAAAAAGTCCTACCGGTTTTACATCCATATCCCCATAAGTCGTCGGATAAAAATATCCGTGCACATCTGAGGTAAAATAAACTTTTAACTTTTTCTGCTGCATGTTTTATCCCTTTCAATAACCTGCAAATTTGAGTATGCGACTCAAATTTGTGTGCGTAAAATCTTTCATATATGGATTTTTCGCACTACTAACCCCTCGCTAATTTTGTACGGATCTTTGAGGAGATGACTTCAATAATTAAGATCAGCACGATCAGTCCCGCAAGGATGGCGCCTACCTGGTTCCATTTGTATGCACTCATGGCAAAGATCAGCGGCGCACCGATACCACCGGCACCAACCAGACCAAGTACTGTTGCATCTCTCAAGTTCATGTCAAAACGATAGATCAAAGTAGACATAAAATCCGGGAACAACTGGGATAAGATACCGTAACGGATCTTCTGGAACATCGTACATCCTGCTGCATCTAAGGATTCCAGGATCTTAGTATCCAGATCCTCAATGCTCTCGATAAACATTTTACTGATCATACCGATCGAACAGAGTGACATGGTAAGCAGTCCGGCAAATGGTCCAGGTCCTGTCACACGGATAAACATAAGTCCGTATACAAATGCCGGAATCGTACGGATCGCCATAATAAATACACGGAAGATCAGTGCAACCGGCTTCGGCATCAGATTTGCTGCCGCAAGGAAAGAAAGCGGAATGGATAATACTGCACCGACGATCGTTCCTAAGAATGCGATACACATGGTTTCCAGTAACAGATAAGCAACACCGGATGTGGAGAGGTCAAACAGTAAATTCGTATCCGGGTGGAAAATTCCGCTGATGATCTTTCCTGCGACGGAAAGTCCGCTTCCGTTTGATCCGGTAGACTGAACCGTAGAAAGTGACCATGCAAGAAGTGCTGCAACAATCAAAGCCACAATGATCTTTGCGTACCAGGTCTTTGGTTCCTGCTCGTACATTTTTTTGATTGATTCATTCATTTTGCCGGTTCCTCCTACGTTAATTTCTTTCTGATATAATGGCTGATTGCTTCAATAATAAGAACGGTGCCAAAGAGAACGATCAGGATCATTCCGACACTGTCATACTCACGCCAGCCGATCTTTTCATTTAAGATCAGACCGAGTCCGCCGGCTCCAACGTAACCTAAGATCGCTGCATAACGGACATTTCCCTCGAAACAGAATAAACATACAGACATGTATGCTGGCAGTACCTGCGGCATGATCGCAGAAATAAAGGAGTACGCCTTTCCTGCACCCATGGCTTCCATCGCCTCATATGCCCCCATATCGACCGTCTCGATCATCTCGTATAACTGTTTTCCGACATATGCAAAGGTAAATACTGCGATTGCAAAGGTACCTGCCATCGTACCAAGTCCCCAGATATAAGTTGCGATCAGGGCGGCAACCAGCGTCGGGATCGTACGCACGATACTTAAAAATACACGGACCACACCAATCACAACTTTATTTTTGATCAGGTTGCTGGACGCTAAAATCGCAAAAGGAATCGCAAGCACACCACCTACAAAAGAGCCGAGCAGTGACATTTTGATCGTATCAAAAAGTGGTCCCCAGATGCTTGAAATATAACCAACCTTCGGTGGAAACATCTGTCCTAAAATATCAAAGAAATACCGGATTCTCGTCACAAGCGTTGTCATGGAAAAACCAGTAACCTTTACGGAGATCCATGTTGCGATCAGAACCAGAAGAATGATAAGCGGTGCACGGGAGCATTTTTCTTCCACAACTTTGCCGTTTGCAAGCACAAGTTTCTTCGGTTTAAATATTTTATCGTATAATCCCATTATGCTTCCTCCGTTTTCTCCGGAATCTTTCCTTCGTAAATTGTGTTCAATACGTCCTGTGTCACATTTTCGGAAGGACCGTCATAGACGATCTTTCCGGCGCGGATTCCAATGATGCGGTCTGCATATTCAAGTGCTAATTCCACATGATGAATATTGATAAGGATAGAAATATTCATATCCTGATTAATTTTTCTGAAATCACTCATAACCTGTTTTGCCGTTACCGGGTCAAGTGCTGCAACCGGCTCATCTGCTAAGATGATCTCCGGATTCTGCGCAAGTGTACGCGCTAAAGCAACACGCTGCTGCTGCCCACCGGAAAGCTGGTCTGCACGGATATATGCTTTATCCAGAATACCGACTTTATCCAGACTCTCAAGTGCCTGCATTTTGTCTTCCTTTTTAAACACACCAAGCAGAACTCTCCAGAAAGGCATCTCCGGCACTTTTGCCATCAATACGTTACGGATTACTGTTGTTCGTGTGACAAGATTAAATGACTGGAAGATCATTCCAATCTTTCTGCGGAAAGTACGAAGCTCTTTTCCTTTTAAGTTCTTAACCTCTAATCCATCCACCGTCAGAGTTCCTGATGTGATGTCATGCATACGGTTGATCGTCCGCAGTAACGTGGACTTTCCTGCACCGGAAAGACCGATGATCGCTACAAATTCACCCTGTTCGATCTTTAAATTGACATTATCCAGTCCCACTACCCCGTTCGGATATACCTTCGATACGTCCTTAAACTCGATCATAAATTTAAACCAAACCTTTCTTTTACCTGCTGTTTTTATGGTGTGTGTTTTTTATAGGTGTATACTCATTGAAAGGCTGCCGCAAAGCCGGTTTCCCGGCTCTGCAGCAGCCCTCCTGCTGCCCGTCATACTGCCTGTTATTATTTAGTTGTTACTGTCCACTCCCTGTCAGACGTTCCAGTAACGATTAGTTTGCTGCACTTAATTCCTGGATCAGTTTCTGTGCTTCTCTCTCTTTATCATAATCAGAAGACTGTGCCGGCTCATATCCGTTGTGGCTGTAGATAGAGATAACTGCCTTACCTTCCTCTGTGTTACCGATATTGATGAGTGCTGTCTGGATTGCTGATTTTAAGCCGTCATCCATGATTGGAGATGTCTTGCTGACACAGACTGTATCGTTGTAGATCGGATCTGTTACACCGATTACGTTCGTCTCTTCCCAGATAGATTTTGTACGGCCAAATTCACTTGTCCAGCTCTCTTCGTAGTCACGTCTTGCATCTGCATAAGTTACAAGTACGTCGATCTGTCCGGAAGCAAGTCTTGCGAATGCGCTTGCGTAAGAATCAGACTGTACTGCGGAAGAAAGATCTGTGATACCCTTCTGGTATTTATCCTGTAACCATAAAGCCGGATAAATGTAACCTGCCGGTGAGGATGAGGACATAACACTCCAGTTTGCACTGTTTAAATCATCCCAAGTAAGTTCTTCGCCGGAGTTTACTTTATCAGCAAGTTCCTGTCCTTTGTCAGAAGGACCTGCGATGAATAATGCACGGTAAGAAACTGCCTGTTTGTCAGTACCTTCTGTAGGCTGTCCGTCATTCCAGTCTGCAGGGTTGTCCGAATCTTTATTTAAACCATCTCTGGTTGCTGTTAAAATAACATCTGCGCCGTCATCATAAAGTACATAGGTACCACCCGGAATAAATCCTACATCAGCGGTTCCTGCTGCAAGAGCCTCACCTACTGCCTCAAAAGTTGTACCAACAGTGATCTTAACCTCTCCGATATCATATCCTAAACCTGCTAACTCTGTCTGCATTAAATTTGCAAGCGGTTCTGTTGCAGTTACGATCTCATCCGGATCTCTGGATGGGACAAAGTATACGTTTAACGTATCAATCTTTACGTTGTCAGCAGAAGCTGCCACGTCAGAACCCTCTGTTGCAGCTACTGTATTATCTGTCGTATTATTGTCTGCTGCGCTGCTGTTGTTTGATGCGCTGTTTCCACATCCTGCAAATGTACCCATGCATAATGCTGCTGCAAGTAACATAGCAATTTTTTTCTTCATAATGAAATGTTCTCCTCTCTCTCCTGCATCTATTTCCATGCAGGCGTGCACACTTTTGTTGTTGCTCTTTCAGAAATTGTCCAGCCAATGATCAGGCACTGTCTCCGAGTTCGAGCTTTGTTGGCAGATATACCTTCATCGTATCTTTCCTGCCATCTAAGATCCGCTCCAAAAGAAGCTTTATGGCAGTCGTCCATACGATATCCGGCAGCATGCGAAGACTTGTATACGTCGGGTATTTTGTCGACAGCGTCTCAATATCGCGGTAAACTACAACCGCAACATCTTTGGGGATCCGGAATTTTAACTCTTTGATCGCCTCTAATGCCCCTTCTGCGACCTCATCGTTTCCTAAAATAAGAACTTCCGGCACATCCTTCGTCAAAAGCATTTCCTTTGTGAGTGTATACCCATTTTCATGACTGATCTCTCCAACCTTAAAATAGTCTTCCCGATAACAGTCTTTTTTTTGCAGGATCTGCTTTAATCCATTCAGACGACGCACTCCGATACGCACCATATCATCTTCATAGATACCGCCAATATAACCAATGCTGCGATACTCTTTCTCGTCCATCAGATAATGCACCATATCGTTTAATCCCTGCTCATAATCCATGAGGATCTGATCAAATTCATAATCCTTCTTATCTGAATTAACAAACAGAATCTCCGTGCTCAGTGACCGCAAAAAGTCAACTTCCACTTCCGAGAACAAGCCAAATGCAATGATACCGTCCACCTGTTTTACTTCTCCATAAATCAGACGTAAAAAGGCGATATCTGCTTTCTGCGCAATACTTCCGGATAAGATATCCTCCGATGTAATGCTCACATCCGGTCTGTCTCTTCTTACGATATGCCAGTCCGCAACTCCGATGACGATCTGTCTGTCTCGTTTGGCATGACGCATCTTAGGCGGGACATATTTCAACTCATGAGCGATTTTAATTATCTGGTTTTTTACCTCAGGTGTCACAGATAATGTCTCATCCTGATTCAACACTCTCGACACCGTTGCCGCCGACACATGTGCCAGCTCTGCAATCTCTTTGATTGTTGCCATATAATCACGCCTTTCTTCTGCATTATATTTCACGATTTTGCAGATTTCAATAGCTTTAGTAAAGTTTTACTAAAATTTTACCCAGTTTATACAAAAGAGAGAATATTTATCAGGTACGTTAATAAAAATCATTAATTCTGCTGATAAATATTCTCCCGTTTACTGAAAAACAAACCTGTTTTTTCCTTTTTTATATGATCATATTTTTGATTGTTCCGATGGATATGTAATTGGAAAGAACTGCTCCCGCATCCGTTCCATCCGCTGCTTCCGTTTCCGGCAGCCCTGCCGCTGAAAAAATACAGCTTCCGTCCGGTCTGTCCGTTCTCTTGTAGTTATCCCGGTAATACTGGTTCTGATCCGGGATACGATCCCACAGGATTCCTTTGTATTCCTCTAAAGTGCATCCCGGGAAATTGACGTTCCAGATCTCATTTTGCGGTAATGTTTTGGAGATCAGTTCTTTTGCAACCGGTTCTAAATATGTATTTAAAACCTCACACTCATCTTCCTCCGCAACGGAAAATGCGATCGCCGGGACACCCCAGCAGAGAGCCTCCATCGCCGCTCCGATCGTACCGGAATATAAGATATCCCGTCCAACGTTATAGCCTGCATTGATCCCGGAAAATACGATATCCGGTTTTTCTGTCATCAGACATCCAAGTGCCACTTTCACACAGTCTGCCGGGGTTCCCCCCACACTGTACGCCGTCACACCTGTGGCCGGAAAATCATACGGTTTTACCTCTAAATCGCCACGCACAGTGATCCGGTGTGACATGGCACTGCACTGTGCTGCCGGTGCCACCACCCATACTTCGCCAAGTCCTGCTGCCATCTGCACAAGACGCTTTATGCCCGGTGCTTTAATTCCATCATCGTTTACTACTAAAATCCGCATAAATTCTCTCTTCTACTTATTTTTTGATATAGTATTTGAATGTGCGTCTAAAAATTTATTTCCATTTTTATGAATCATATGTGTCGGTTCTTCTGCCACCCATATTTCCGTATCCCATGCAATTGATAAAAATTTTTGTTGGCATTTCTTCATTGTCTGGAATGCCGTCACAAAAATAATTTCTATATCTTTCGGACAATCTTTACAATATTCCTTAATTTTGGATACACGTTCTATCGTAAGTTCTCCTGTTGACGTATATGCCTCTATAAAAAGCAGCCATTTCTTTTCTTCCTGGTATAATATCAGATCCGGAAGCATTGCATGTTCCAACACTGTTATGTTCAACTCATTTAAAAACTCAACGTCTTTGACCAATTCCCGCTTCTTTGTATCACCAATATATAATAATTTTGCACCTGGTACAAATATAGGGACAAACTCTTCTAAGATTGCTGCTTGAAGCTTATTATGAGCCGATCTTTTCAGATGAAACAGAATCATCTCTAATTGTCTCACGGGAATTTTCACTATAACCACCACGCTTTAAATCTGTTCCACCTTTATTAGGATAATATTCATTCATGAACACAATCATATCATGTGTTCTGGCATAACTTTCCTCTACCTGAGACCATTTTGATTTTTCTTTTACACGTGCAACAGCCAGTAAAGTCAGAATAGTCCGTGTATTTTTCAATTTTGAAGGCATCTGCAATACTTCAAGTATTTCGCGCATTTCATTCATCTTTCTGTAAGGGTATTCTTTCATTTAAAGCTCCTTTTTCTTCTGCTCTATCCAATACATTGCCTTAAAATTTCATCGCTGGATAACATATTATCTCTGGTAAAATAATCACCCTGTTTTTTCCATTCTCTCATTGCAGTTTTTCCTATTTTCTGTAGTACATCCTTTGCCGGAATCGGCATTGTATTTAATTCTGCCGAATTTACCTGTGTGCTGCCATTTAACATCCGATAATAACGTTCCCATATATCAGAAGACAATAACGTATAAAACCCATATACCTCACAAAGACTAATCCGTTCTCCTACTTTAATTAAATAATTTAAATGATTTTCTGCGGTAAATTGTTTATATGCAAAAGCATCTGCTAAATGCAAGGCTGGCTGTAGTCTGCGTTTTTCTTCTTTTGCCGTCGCTCTCTTTAAAAAAACTGTATTCTGATTTTCCATCACATTCTTCTTAGATTCATCTTTTACTACAAAATACTGTGGTTTCTCTGTCTGAGCAGGAAATACTATTCTTCCTTCTAATACATTACATGAATGAAGCAATGGAATTGTAGACTCTTTTTTCTCCCACGCTATATACTCCTTATTACGAAATTCTACTACCTGTCCCGTTTTAAATCGAAAGCCCGCCTCTTCGACCGTATTAGGCATTTTCTTCATATAGTTTAATACCTTTAAATCTTCTTCATCTGATGGAAGTACAAAATAATGCTCTTTTCCTTCTGGCAAACAATTTCCACTCTCTACCTGAATTTCTTTTACTTTGCCTAAATCCTGCGCATTCTGACTAATCGCAATGATAATATTCCGAGACTGACTTTTCGATTTCTTTCCATAAGTAATCATTGTTTCCTGCAAGATATCATCACTATGTCCCTCTTTCCCTTTGAATACGCTATTTCGAGATTCAAACAAATGTACACGCTGAATATCCATACTATCCATAAAATAGCTTCTGAAACTTTTAAAATATGTCCCTGATGTCCAGGATCTTGGCGTAATAAATACAAACTCTCCATTTGTCCTCAGCATTTTAACTGCCATAGCCATAAACAGGAAATACATATTAGGCTGACCATGCACTATTTCACTCATACACACGGACTCTGCGGCCTCCTTGCGAATTTTCAAATATGGAGGATTGCTGATCACAATGTCAAATAATCCTTTGCTTTTCTGCATCTCCCAATATTTCTGATTGTCAACAATAAAATTTTCTTTCTGGGTCTTTATAAATAATTTTACCTGTTTTTGGCTGCAATAACTACTTATTATTTCTATATTCTTTTTTAACAATGACTGTATATTTTTGTCGTTCTCATATAATACTACAGAAATTTCCCGTGCTGTTCCTCGTGCAATTAAATGCTCTACCACTGCTGCTGTCAACAGACCATTCCCGGCACCTGGATCGAGTATTTTAACCTTTTCAGATTCCGTTCTTATAAGCGATGCCATATACTCTGCCGTCTGTATCGGAGTAAAAAACTGACCGTAGCTCTTTCTTTCTTTTTTAGGAAAAGAATTTACATATTCAATTGTATTTTTCATTATCTCTTTCAGCATACGATCTCCTCCATCTTGTCTTTTTATTATACTTTATACCTCGAAAAAAAGCAATGATTATCGAACATATATTCTGTTTTTTCCCAATTATATCAAAAAAATCCCTACATTGTCTGTAAATACAACAGACTTTGTAAGGATTTAATTTGCTTGTGTCCTCTATTGTAATGAAAGTGTTACCGTCAATACTCCACCCGATGCAGATGCCTGGATCAGAAGCGGTTGTGAAAAAGTATTGGTAAACTTAAGGTCTTTGCTCGTTCCTGCGATCGCTGCATCATATCCTGCCGGAAGATATATTACCGGCAGTGAATGCGGATAACGCTCGGTTGCAGGAAGACCTGCATGCAACATTGCAGCGTAAAGTGTCGATGATACCTGGCACACACCTCCACCGGTTCCCGTGCCGACCGTTCCACTGATATAGATCGGTGCTACAACATAACCGTTCGCTGATGTACGCGGCAGAATAGTCGAGCTAAAGGAAAATGATTTTCCCGGCTGTACTACAACACCATTGATGCGGGCTGCTGCCAGCTCTACGTTAACAGCTCTCGGAACTGTCGCATCATATTCTGTTGTACAGGTACCGATCACATTGCCCTGTACCGTGGCAGTATCCGTTGTAGCTGCATCAGTAACAGCAGCAGCGGATGCACTTCCTGTTCCGCCTCCGTCTCTGCCCTCTGCCTTACCACATGTCACATAATGGCGGCAATATGCTGCCATGTCGTCACCAAATGCCTGCTGCAGATCTGCGTATTTTGCCCGGTATGCCTGTGGATTGAAATCCGCAGAACAGCTTCTTCCTTCTCTTAATCCGTAATTTACAAAATGATTAAAAAGTGCTGCTTTATTATTGCCAAAAGCAGCGGCTACATCCGGATATGCACTGCGGTAATAATCTGCATCAAAAACTGCCTGATATGCGCTGCGTTCTGCCGCTGTTGCAGCTTCAGTAAACGCCGGGTTCGTCATCAGAAGCCCTGCACATGCCGCAACCGCCAACATCTTTTTCGTCCAATTTTTTCTTTTTATCATGGTATCCTCCCGCGATTGTACCTTATATCTGGTACTATAGTTATTGCATCATCATATCAGACATGGAAGAATTATACAATAGTGCACTTTCACGGCAGATCAAATTTCCTCTTCACAGCCTCCACCAGATAATCCGCTGTCCCTTCCGTTCCAAGCATACTGCTGTCGATCATGATCTCCTTAAACCGCTGGTCATTTGGTAAAAATCCTGCATAATGCATATGATAATGATCTCTTGCCTCATCGACCGCGCGGATCATTTTACGCGCCTCATCTTCATCCATGTTCAGATCGTTCACACAATTTGCAACCCTCGCCTCATAAGGCGCATAAATGTATACCCGTAGCAGATCCGGTTCATCCGCAAGAATAAAATCCGAACAACGTCCGACAATAATACAGGATTCCCGTTCTGCAAGGAATTTAATAATATTCTGTTGTGCATCAAACAATTTGTTCTGAAGATCATCCGTCTGGGTCCCAAGCGGATACATCATACGTCTGAAACTGTTTGTTTTTACTCTTTTTTTTGCACTCTCTTCAATCTCATCAATCTTTGATACCGGAAGATTCAGCTTTTTCGCAGCCTCCTCCACAATATCGCGATCATAAAATTCCACACCTAATTTTTCACTCATCCTCATTGCAATTGGACGTCCAAGACTTCCAAACTGTCTGGCTATCGTGACAATATATTTTTTCTTTTCCATGATAATTCCTCCGTTCCGGCTCTGATTTTAAACAATAGAATATACGTTCCACAAACTTTTCTACACTGCCATTCACTTCTACATTACCACACCAAGGATCAGAAATCCCACGATGGAGACTGCAGCTCCGATCAAAACATATGGAAGCTGTGATCCCGCATGTTCAAGGTTGTCAATTCCTGCTCCGTTTGAAGCTAAAACTGTTGTATCGCAGTAAAAACATGCATGATTTCCAAATGCACATCCGGAGAGGATCGCTGCCATCACAAGCACGATGTCAGCCCCAACACTCGCGCCAAGAGGAAGTAAAACAGGTGCAACCAGCGTACATACGCCCCATGCATTTGCGATCATAAATGCAAGCAGTCCCACAATGATAAATGCGATCATCGGAAATACTGCCCCCGACATGATCGGCTTGCATAAGTCTACAAAAAACTCCGTCATCTCCATTTCACTTGCGATTTTCTGGAAAGTCAACGCTGAAACTAATAGGATAATGATTGGAAGCATATCTGCAAAACCTTTTACAAACGTATCCCAGAATTCGGAGAAGGTCATGATCTTTGCCCCTATATATAATACCATGCAGACTAAAATTGCAATAATTGCTGCTATGACAAGATCACCGGTTACAACTGCAATGCCGACTAATATTGCAAGTGGAATGATAAAAAACCAAACGCTTCTTCCTTCCTCCTCACCATATTCGGAACCAATGTTGTATTTTCTGCTGACATCGCTGTATGTTTTTCCGGTTGTGGAAACACGGTCATATGCTTTTTTCATTCCGCCAAGCTTTGGAAACCAACCCATACAGAAGAGAAATACAATGATCAGTGCCACGATCGGATATACACAATACGGAACCGCCATCAAGTAGGTTTTCATCAGGCTGCCGCCTGCAAGACTCTTAACACAGTCCTGCTGAAGGAAAATTGCTCCGAAATATGCTGCCCAGGAAGAAAACGGGATCAACACACAGACCGGGGCACCCGTGCTGTCCAAAAGATAGGCAAGTGCTTCCCTCGGCACTTTTTTCTTATCGTAAGAACCTTTCATTGCTGTTCCGATGGATAAAACATTTAAATAATCATCCACAAAGATCAGGATACCTAAAAGAAATGTGGTAAACAGCGTCTTTCTCTCTGTATTGCAGATTTTTGTAACGATCTTTGTGAAACCAAAGCTTCCTTTTGAAGCGGTAAGCAGTGCCACAAGACTGCCAAACAATCCGCATATCAGAATGACATATGCCTCATCGCTGATCACACCTTCCAATGTGGATACCCACTCAGATAGAAAATTTTGTTTCCATAATACAAGCGCACCAGCCATAGAACCTGCGATCAGAAATGCCTCACATTTTTTTGTTGTGATCGCACCAATTACAATGACAAGTACAATCAATGTTGCAATCAATCCATAGCTCATAACCAATCATCCTTTCTTCTGTCAAAAAAGACCGGAAGTTTCCCTTCCGGCCCCATTGCCATTTTTTCGTATGTAATAAAGTCCTTTATCGTTGTACTTATCTTAACGGGGTTTTCCTCACGAATCAATAAAGACCTGTATTTTCGTCTGTAACAGACAAACGGTTCTGTATACATTTGTTTCTGGAAAACAAACCCCGTCCTGTGACACCGTCATAATCAGCATCGTATCTTGTCTACTCAATATAATAATAGATCATCAGGGCATTATAAAGTTCCTGACTCTGAAACCGGTTATCAAAATCCCTTCCGGTAATCTGCTCAATCCGCGAAAGCCTGTATTTCACTGTGTTTTTATGTGAAAAAAGCCTGTCTGCCGCTCTCTGCAGATTGCAGTCACTTCCAAAATATGCCCACATGGTCTCGACCAGCTGGGTATGGTTCTTCTGATCATAGGCAAGGATCTCCCCCAACACCTCGTCCACATACCGCTTCATCGGTTCTGTATTCTCATAGGATATCAGCAACCGGTAAAATCCCATCTGGTCATAAAATACCACCTCATTTACCCTGCGGATATGCTCTAAAATAGAATTTGTCTTTGACGTTTCCTGAAAACTCTTCTGGAGTTTCGAAAGACTGCTGCATCTTTCTCCAATATTGAGGGTGTAACAGATCCCCTCATGCTCACTTTGTAAAAAGGAGGTAAATTCATCAAATATCTCTGTGATAAGCTCTCTCTGTCCGCTGCAATCTCTGATAAATCCTATCATACGATCCCCATAGCAGGATATGATCGCCGGATATTCTTTCTTCCCAAAAAGTCCTTTCAGCACCTCCGCATAAGATCGCACTTCATCATTGGAAAGATTGTCCGGATGAAGCACAAACACCTGCTCCATCACAGAAATATCCTGTCCCATCTGCTGGCACTTGCGTTCAATATTATGTACATTGATGCTGTTTCCAAAGATGATCTCTGCGAGCAGGCTGTCCTGTATATCCTTCCTGTCATCCAGATACGATATCGCATGGCCAAGTTCCTCAAAAAAGTCTAAAAGCGGCACATCCCATGGCATGGTAAAAAGCGGAAAATCATTTTTTTCCGCTAAATCTATTACCTGTTCATCGATCTGTGTCACATAGTTTTCTCCTACCAGAAGCAGGGCACATGACATTTTAAGTTCGATTGCCTTTTCAATTGTCCGGTACAGATCAAAATTTTTTCGCTGTGTCACCGGTCCACTGATGATCAAAAGTTCCTGACCATGAACCCATTTTTCAAAATTAATATTTTCTGCCTTATAGGACCAGCGTATTCCCCGCTCCATCCCTCCAGTTCCGGCAACTACCTTCGCCTGCGACATCGTCGTAAGTGAAAGCAGATCTTTGCATTGAAACATTTTGCCTGTCACATCCTTTTTCTATTTCAATAAATCAATCGCCCCTGTGACCTGTACAGGTGTCTTCTGAAACAGAAATTCTCCATTTCTCACAGACGCTGTAATTCCGGCTCTTTCACAAATCGCTTCAAATTCTGATTTTGCGTCTAATACGATAAAGTTTGCCGGCTTACCTTCCTCAATTCCATAATGATCCATGATATTCATGGTAACTGCTCCATTTTTTGTCACAAGATCAAGGTCATTGGTGATCTCCTCCAGCGACATCATCTGTGCAATATGGATCCCGTGATCTAATATCATCATCATGTTTCCATTTCCAAGCGGATACCACGGGTCTGACATGGAATCCTGTGCAAAGCAGACATTGATCCCATTATCATTCAGTTCTTTCACACGCGTAATGCCGCGGCGTTTCGGATATGTATCCTGTCTGCCCTCCAGATAGATATTTTCGGTCGGACACGAAATAAAATTGATCCCGGACTTTTGAAACAGCTTCATCATGCGGAATGCATAACTGTTATCCGCGGAGCCAAAAGAACAGGTGTGGCTCGCCGTTGTCCTTGTCCCGATTCCTTCCATCAGTGCAAGCGCATTTAAAAGTTCTAAAAAGCGGCTCTGTGTGTCATCTGTCTCATCACAGTGGACATCGATCAGCCTATCGTACTTTGTCGCAAGCTCAATGACTTTGTGGATGGATTTCTCCCCAAACTCTCTCGCCAGTTCAAAATGCGGGATCGCTCCGACACAGTCAGCTCCCATTTTAAGGCCTTCTTCAACAAGTTCATCCCCGCCTTTATAAGCATACATGCCTTCCTGTGGAAATGCAACTATCTGGAGATCCAAAATATCCTTTACCTCCTCACGCACTTCAAGTGCTGCCTTTAGCCCGGTAAAAGTCGAATCCGTCACGTCAATATGCGTCCGGATTGCCTGAACTCCGTGAAGCATCTCTTTGCGGATTCCACTGTAAATACGCGCCTTCATCTGTTCCACGGTCATATTGCCCTTTGACTCACTCCATCTCTGGATGCCCTCAAACAGAGTTCCTGATCCGTTCTGTTCTCCCATATCTGCGGTGAACACATAATCCAGATGAAGATGTGGATCAACATATGGTGGAATTACAAGATTTCCACCAACATCAATGGTTTCACATTCCTCCGAAATCTGTTCTGCAATTTTTTTGATTTTTCCATCCTCTACAAGAATTGATACCAGTTCTTTTTTGCCTTTTAATCTCACATTCGTAAATTTTTTCATATTGTTGATCCCCTTTTCCATTTTATTGATGTCTCACACAACAGTCTGTACCTGTTTCCTGCAAATCTGCTATGGTTTGCCGGGCTTGTATCTGACTGAATTTGCGAAAAGGCGCTAAGGTACACACCTTAGCGCCTTTGCTAACTTATTTGTTCTTCCTGTACAAATCTTAGCACCCGTCTAAAATAACGTCAATAAAATGCAAAATCACAGGTTCCTTTTTATTCTGTGGGACCAATAAACCGGCATCTATTTGTTCCCTGAGGACAAATCTCCAGATTTACTTTACGCTTCCCCGCCCTCGTACACCACATTTCCATCAATGATCGTATACAAAATATGAGTATCCACGGCAAATGGATTTTCCCCCGTCAACACGAAATCCGCATCCTTTCCCGCCTCAATACTTCCGACACGGTCTTCGATTCCGATATGTTTCGCTGCATTGATCGTGATTGCCTTTAACGCATCAAATTCACTTAACCCGTTAAATACCGCCCTTCCTGCGCAAAGTGCCAGATAGCGCTCCTCGATCACCGGGGAATCCGTAATGATAGAAACCTGACATCCCGCTTTTGCAAGTGCCGCAGGGGTATGAAATCCTTTGTGGCGCAGTTCATATTTGGTTGCATGTCCAAAAGATGGGCCCACCGCAACCGGAAATCCTTCCTTTGCAAGATCATCTGCGATCAATGCTCCGTCCGTTGTATGATCAATCCGAAGATCCACATGAAATTCCTTTGCAATGCGGATTGCGGTGTAGATATCATCGGCGCGGTGCGCATGGGCTTTTAACGGCATCTCGCCGCGGATAACTGGAAGAAGCGCCTCCATTTTTGCATCGTAAGCAGGCATCTTTGAAAAATCCACCTTCCTATCCGCGTCTGTTTTCTGCGAATCGTCCATCACTTGTTCCTGTGCCTGTTCCATCTCAAGTTCATTCCAGCCCTCCGGACAGCCGGCAGCATGTAATTTTGTGTCATATATTTTTGCCTTTGTGAGTGCCTCCCGCAGCTTCGCGGCAACAGACATTCTCGAATAAACACCTTTTTCCTTATAACAGTTTTTCGGATTCTCACCAAAAGCGATCTTCATGGCTGTTTTTTCTTTGACTAACATGTCATCCACACGCTTTCCGTAAGTCTTGATGGCGCAGAATGTTCCGCCAATGACATTTGAGCTTCCCGGTCCGGTGCACACACAGGTCACACCGCCTTCGCGTGCCATCTGGAAAGTCTCATCCTGCGGATTGACTGCATCCACCGCGGAGAGCTGCGGTGTCACAGGATCCCCTAATTCGTTATAATCCTCGCCGGCAAATCCGGTCGCATACCCGTCTAATCCCATGTGACAGTGCGCATCCACAAATCCCGGATAAACATCGATCCCGGTTGCATCGATCACATCCGCGTCATTGATGATCTTCCCCTCTAAGACCGGTGCGATCTTTTTTATTTTTCCATTCTCCACTAAAATATCCGCCACAAATGGCTCTTCCTCTATGGCGTTGTGGATCGTTCCCTGTTTGATCAGTAAGTAATTGCTCATGTGTGCCTCCTGTTTTATGTCCGGTGACTGTAAAAATCCTGTTTACCGTTGTTTTGATCAGAATCCGCATTTTGCGCCTTTCTGTCTTACATAATTAATTCCCATATCATACCAACATTATACCATGTATTCTTTTTATCCGGCTCCTCATTTTCCATATACAGGAAAAACCTTGTGATTATGCCCAAAATCACACAAAAAATAGGCATAACAGCAGCGTTTCTGCTGTATATGCCCATTTCACCGCACAACTGACAATCATGCCGATACCTTATAGCGTTATCCTGCAAAAAAGGATCTGCATGCGAATCATACGCTGCAGATCCCTGATGCACTTTTATTTCACTGACAAATCCGTATTCCTGATCTTATCCCTGATCCGAAGGATCATGGACGGTGATACGGAAAGCTCGTCAAATCCCATCCGAAGTAATGTCTCTGTGAGCGTTTCATCCGCGCCAAGCTCACCGCAGATGCCAACCCAGCATCCTTCCTTATGTCCGTTATCCACAACCATTTTTAACATCCGAAGGACTGCTTCATGGTGTGAATCATAAATATTATCCAGTTTCGGATTCTGCCTGTCGATTGCAAGTGTATATTGTGTCAGATCGTTTGTCCCGATCGAAAAGAAATCAACCTCTTTCGCTAAAAGATCACTGATCATAACTGCCGCCGGTGTCTCGATCATAATACCGAGTTCCACATCCTTATACGGAATACCGTCGGCATCAAGTCCCGCTTTCACTTCCGCAATGATTTCTTTGATCTTTTTCACCTCATTTACGGAAATGATCATCGGGAACATGATCGCAATCGTTCCATAATAGCTGGCACGGTAGATTGCCCGAAGCTGTGTCTTAAAAATTTCAGTGCGGTCGAGGCAGATCCGGATCGCACGGTAACCCATTGCCGGGTTTTCTTCTTTCTCAAGGCCAAAATAACCGACCTGTTTATCTGCTCCGATATCAAGTGTACGGATAATAACTTTTTTACCCGCCATATTTTCCGCAACTGTCTTATATGCTGCAAACTGTGCTTCTTCTGTCGGGTAATCCTCCGACTCTAAATAAAGGAACTCACTCCGGAACAGTCCGATTCCACCCGCATCATTGGCAAGTACATTTGCCACATCGGAAACACCCCCGATATTGGCATAAAGATTGATCTTCGTTCCATCCTTTGTGATATTTTCCTTCCCCTTTAATTCCTGAAGCAGACGTTTCTTCTGCTCATTTTCTTCTTTTAACTTCCGGTATTCCGCTTTCGTATCCTCATCCGGTTCTACGAAAAACTTTGCATCAAATCCATCCACGATACCGAACTGTCCGTCCACACCCTCTTCCGGAAAATCAACTCCGATCAATGCCGGAATATTCATGGTTCTCGCTAAGATCGCCGTGTGGGAATTGGTGGAACCGTGACGTGTTACAAAAGCAAGTACTTTTGATTTATCAAGCTGCACAGTCTCGCTCGGTGCAAGATCATCCGCTAAAAGGATAAACGGTTCATCGCCGCTTAAACCTGCATCACCGTTTCCCTGTAAAATAGAGATCACGCGGTTGGAGATATCTTTAACATCCGCTGCACGTTCTCTCATATAATCATCATCCATCGCAGCAAACATCTGCGCAAAATTATCTCCGGTGGAAGCAACTGCAAATTCTGCATTGACCTGCTGGGTTTCGATCATGTTTGTGATCGACTCTACATAGTCGAGATCATCCAGCATCATCTGGTGCATCTCAAAAATTGCCGCATTGACTTCACCGACTTCCCTGACTGCTTTTTCATAAAAAACACCAAGCTGCCTTTTGGCTTCTTCTTTTGCATCCTCAAAACGTTTTTTTTCTGCTTCTATATCCGTTATCTTTGTTCGTTTTACTGCGTTATCCGTCTTATGATAGACAGACAGTCTGCCCATGGCAATTCCGCCGAATACACTTTTGCCGTGCAGTTCCATGCCCGTTACCTCCATTTTAGATTTTTATTTCTGTTTTTATCAATTTTTACAGATTTGCTTTCAAAAATGCCTCGATTGCAGCACTTGCTGCCTCTTCATTCTCTCCATCGGTGCAGACTGTGATCTCCTCGCCGCATTTTACACCAAGTCCCATAACTCCAAAAATACGTTTTGCATCTGCTGCTTTTCCATCTTTTGCAACGGTAATGCTGCATGGAAATGCGGCTGCTTCCTTTACAAGTGCTCCTGCTGGTCTTGCATGGATTCCCCCTTTGTCTGTGATCACGTATTTAAATTCTTTCATGATTTTCTCCTTTCTTTGTACATAACACATTGTTTTATGATTACATATTCACAGGCTCTATATTGTTGCAACATAAAGCCTGCGATTTTAATTACCTTTTCCGTTTCCTATCTTTTTGATACATCCTTCTTTAAAAGTCCAAGGATTACGCATCCTACAACAGAACCAACTGCCAGTGATATGAGATATAACAGCGGATGGCCTACGGTTAAGAATACGAAGATTCCACCATGTGGTGCCATTAATGTACAGTTAAATGCCATGGATAATGCTCCTGCAACTGCGGAACCAATGATACAGGACGGCAGCACACGCAATGGATCCGATGCTGCAAACGGGATTGCTCCCTCTGAGATAAAGGAAAGTCCCATAACAATGTTTGTCGGTCCTGCTTTTCTCTCTTCTTCGGTAAATTTGTTTTTAAAGAACATGGTTGCAAGTGCGATTGCAAGCGGTGGAACCATACCACCGACCATAACAGCTGCCATGATATTGTAATTGCCTGCTGCGATAGATGCGGTACCAAATACATATGCTGCTTTGTTTACCGGGCCACCCATATCTACGGACATCATTCCGCCGAGCAGTGCGCCAAGCAGGATTGCCTTTGCACCATTCATGCTGTTTAATCCGTTGTTGATCATAACGTTTAATGCTCCGATCGGAGGCTCTACCACATAAGTCATGATCACTCCGATCAAAAAGATACCGATTACCGGATAGAGAAGCATTGGCTTGATACCCTCTAAGCCTTCCGGCAGTTTCTCAAACAGTTTCTTTAACAGACGTACCAGATAGCCTGCAACAAAACCTGCAACGAGAGCTCCAAGGAATCCGGATGTTCCGTTTGCTGCGATTGCTCCGCCGACAAAACCGACCGCAAGACCAGGACGATCTGCAATACTCATTGCGATAAATCCGGCTAAGATCGGAAGCATAAATCCGAATGCAACACCACCGATCGATTTAAACATTGCCGCCATCGGTGTGATCGTACCAAAGTTTGAACGCTCATCAAATGGAAGGCTGTTTAAGTCAACTGCAAAACCATCGATCAGAAATGCGATCGCAATCAGGATACCACCGCCGATAACGAACGGTAACATATGAGAAACTCCATTCATCAGGTGTTTGTAAATCTGATGTCCAACGCTGTCAGATTCTTCCTCACTGTCTGCTGCCTGACTGCTTCCCTTCGCCTGATACAGTGGAACATTGCCGTTTAACGCTCTGTCTAACAATTCTTCCGCCTTACTGATTCCATCAGAAACCTTACACTGGATCACAGGTCTGCCTGCAAAACGATCCATCGGAACCTGTGTATCCGCTGCAACAATAATACATGCAGCCTCTGCAATTTCAGCTTTTGTCAATACATTTTTGGCACCGCCGGAACCTCTTGTCTCAACTTTCACACAGCATCCAAGCTCTTTCGCTTTTTTCTCAATATTTTCTGCCGCCATATAAGTATGTGCGATTCCGTTCGGGCATCCGGTCACAGCGAGGATCAGCTTTCCATTCTCTGTGTTTTTCTCCTCTGCCGCATTCTTTGTATCTGCGCTGTTCTTTTTCTCTTCTTCGGCATCTTTCTCAGCTTCCGCGCGGTCGATCACACTTAAAAATTCCTCAACCGTCTTTGCATTGCGAAGTCCGCTTGTAAAATTCTCATCCATCAGAAGAACAGATAACTTGCTCAGTACATCCAGATGTACATTGTCTTCTGTATTAGGTGCTGCAATTAAGAAGATCAGGTCAACCTTTCCTCCATCTAACGCATCAAAATCCACCCCATCTTTGATAACCATGGCTGCAAGTCCCGGTCTGCTGACTGCATCCGACTTGCAATGTGGAATGGCGATTCCCTCACCAATTCCGGTTGTTCCTTCTTCCTCTCTGGCGTATACGCCCTTGCGGTACTTCTCAACATCGTTGATCTTTCCGCTCTTAGCCATCAATGCAACCATTGCATCAAGGGCTTCGTTCTTTCCAGTGACTTTGCCATTTAAGTCAATACTCTCTACGGCAAGTAAATCCCTGATTTTCATGCTTAAATCCTCCTTGTTTTGCGAAGCAAAATGCGACTGCCCTTGCAGGAGCAGAGGATTTTACTCCTTGTTTTGCGAAGCAAAATGTCTGCTATGCATGCTATGCCTAATAGCTTGCATAGCATGTGCCCTTGCAGGAGCAGAGGATTTTACTCCTCCTACTTAAATATGCCTTTGTTTTTATCTAAAAGCGCCAAAACTTCCGGTTCTGTTGCCAGTTCCTCGGAAAATGCCGATGCACTTCCAGTACAAACCCCCATCTGGAAAGCTTCTTTATAGCTTCCCGTCTTTAAATAACCTGTTACAAATCCGGCTACCATGGAGTCCCCGGCGCCAACCGAATTGACGACCTTACCCTTTGGTGCCTCCGCCTGAAAGATGCTGCCGTCTTCAGCAACCAGCACTGCTCCGTCGCCAGCCATGGAAACGAGGACATTTCCTGCACCCTTTTCCTGCATCTTCTTTGCGTAAGTGATCACATCTTCTTTTTCTGTTATTTTCACACCGAAAATCTCACCAAGCTCATGATTATTCGGTTTAATTAAAAACGGATGATACTGTAATACATTTACGAGCAGATCTTTTGTCGCATCCACAACAATCTTTAAATCCTTATCTGCAAGATATTTCATGATATCCATGTAGATGGTCTGCGGCATCACATCCGGGATACTTCCCGCCATAACCAAAACATCTCCATCTGAAAGCCGATCCAGTTTTTCATAAAGTGTTTTTATGTCAGCTTCTGATATCGCCGGTCCCTGTCCGTTGATCTCACTCTCCTCGTCGGAACGCATTTTTACATTGATCCTTGTCATTCCTTCTTTTACCGGAATAAAATCCGCCCGGATTCCTTTTTCCCTGATCAGACGCTCCAGTTCGTTTCCGGTAAATCCGGCATAAAACCCAAGTGCCGTGTTCTCCAGTCCAAGATTTTTTAACACCATGGATACATTGATTCCTTTTCCACCCGGAAAAATCTTCTCCTCTGATGTCCGGTTGACCATTCCGCAGGTGAAATGCGGAACTGTCACAATGTAGTCCAGTGATGGATTAAATGTAACAGTGTAAATCATTTTCTCAGTCTCCTTTCTGCTTTTCCCGCGTTTTTGTTCCGCAGGTCTTCGTATTTTTTATACTTCAATTACATTTTTACATTTACGGTACGCAGGTTTTGTAAGACCTGTCGTGATGACCTTTGCACTCTCAAACGGAGCAAATGTCACACTTGATATCTGATTGAACTTGCTGTCATCTGCTAAGATATAACATTCTCTGCAGTTCTCCATGGAGCGTTTTTTTACGAGTGCTTCCTTCAGCTCCGGTGTGGAAAATCCGCGCTGCATACTGATTCCGTTTGCTCCCCAGAATCCCTTTGTAAAATTGTATTTTTCAACCGATGAAACGGCTTCCTCTCCCACGATCGCCTCAGTTATCGCTTTAAACTCTCCACCGAGGATATATACCGTACATCCTTTCTGTGCAAGTTTTTTTGCATGTGTGATCGCATTGGTCACAAACACTGCCTGTCTGGCCGTAATAAAATCAATCATCAGATCTGTCGTCGTGCCGGCATCAATATAAACAAAATCACCCGGTCCGATCAGACCTGCCGCATATTGCGCAATCTTTTCTTTTGCTCCTTTGTTCCGTTCTCTACGCTGCATGACTTCGTCATCCTCGGTACTGTATGCGGTGTTTTTTAAAATTGCACCGCCATGGACTTTAATGAGCTGACCATTTGCATCCAGTGTATTTAAATCTCTGCGGATCGTTGACTCTGATGCATCCAGTTCTGTCATAAGCTGCTGAACGGTCACGCTGCCCATACTCTCTAGTATGGATAAAATTCTTGTAAATCTTTCTTCTGTCAGCATATCTTTTCCTCCAATTTCATTCACAACCGTTCAAATTCGTTCATCTTTGATAGCTTTATTATATGATTCCATTCCGTCACAGTCAATCAAAATCCGTCAAAATCATTCACAAAAATTCATTTTAAAAATTGTGGAAAGTGCAAAAAAACTGTCGGAAGAATCGTCTCTGTTTCCACGACAGAATACGATTCTTCCGACAGTTTTTACATTTTTGATCTGATTCATACGAATCTCTGTTATTGCGCTATGTTTTTGCACATCCAAAGTCTATTTTTCACACTGCTTTCCGTGATTGCACGATCATGACCGTTTTACTCCCCTTTTTTAAAACGTGCGATCGCGTCCTTGACGTCATCCGCAAAAATTTCAACCACCTCTGCATTTTTCGTCTTATACCGTATGATACCCATTTCCTCAAATGTCTGTCCGGCAATATAACACCGCAATGCCATCAGTACGCCACTATGCGTTACGATCAACACATCTTCCGTCTCCCGTTCTAAGATCATTCCGAGTGTATCAAGCGCACGCCTCAGCACTTCATTGTAACATTCTCCATGCGGTGTATGGACATAACGCCTGTTGGCATCCCAGTCCTGATACTCTTTCGTATTTTCCTGCGTAATGCTTTCCCAGCTTCTGCCTTCCCAGTCGCCCATATCCATTTCCCGCAGACCATCCGCCGCAATACATGGAATATCAAGCGCGATCGCCGCCTCCTGTGCCGTCTGTGCTGCACGAAGCTGTGGGGATGTATATGCCCGCACAACCTGAAGAGTCCCTTCCTTTTTCCGATCCAGAAGCATGTCCGCAAGCTCTTTTGCCTGCTGCTTTCCTGTCGCATTCAACGGCACATCTGTCTTGCCCTGTATTTTCTTTTTTACATTCCAGTCCGTCTCTCCGTGACGTACAAAATATAAAATCATTGATTTCTCCTCTTTTGGGTGATGTTGTCATAAATCAAGTATAAACAATTCGTTTTGATTTGTCTATGTGAATCCATACAACGGCAGATTCTTCTTGCAATTTATGATTTCCCCATGTATACTACATCTATCGCAATTCAATTTTATTTTCATAGAATCATTTTCTGAATACCACTCTTTTCATTCCGGCATTTCGCCAGCTATTTCAGAAAACTATTGTGAAAAACGTTTCAATTTTTTATAATCAAAGGAGAAAACTACATGGGGAAAAATAAAAGAAAACGCAGTCACACAAAACATGTTTTTGTGCAGAAGAAGTACCGGGATGCCTTGTTCCGCAGGATTTTTAATGAGAAATCAGTTTTGCTAGAGTTATACAATGCCTTGAATCAGACAGATTACGATGATGCAGATGAACTGATTTTTTACACGATCGATGACGTGATCTATCTCGGATATAAAAATGACGTATCATTCATCGTCCGAGGCACGCTGAATCTGTATGAGCGCCAGAGTACCTTAAACCCCAACATGCCGATCCGCGGACTGATCTATTTCGGCAAACAGTATGAGAGCTACATTAAACAAAATAACCTGAACATTTACGGAAAAAAGTTGCTTTCATTACCGTTTCCGCAGTTTGTTATATTTTATAATGGGATTGAACCGTTGGAAGATGGCAAAGATTATATGGAACTGCATCTTTCGGATGCGTTTGTATGTGCCGGATCAAACCACCTGACAACAGATGCTGCACCCAGACAGCCAGTCGTTACTACTGATATGCCTGTTTCTGATATTGATGTCCCTGACTCCGCTGCGCAAAATACGTCCAGCCCCATCAGCACCCGCCCCTGCTTAGAGTGCACTGCACGGGTTTACAACATTAATTATGGACACAATCAGGAATTAATGGCACGATGCCGGACTTTAGAGGAATATTCTATCCTGATTGGCAGAATTTCTTCGAAGGTCAGAAACGGTATTCCATTAGAACCGGCAGCGGATGCTGCTGTACAGGAATGTATCAGGGACGGTATTTTGCAGGATTTTCTTATCAAACACAGATCGGAGGTCGTTGGTATGTTATTGGAAGAATTCGATATGGATGAGTATATTAAAATGGAACGCAGGGACAGTTATGAGGATGGACATGAGGATGGCTTAGCCGAGGGCAAACGTCTTGAGCAGTTACACGTCGTCCACAACCTGTTTCAAAAAAGCATCCCTGCCGAAAACTGCGCCGACCTGCTTAATGAAAACACAGATTTTGTCAATAAAATATATTCACTGTGCCATGCTCACCCTGACTGGTCAGATGAAGATATTTACAATGCATTAAAAGAAAAATAAAGCTTTATTAAAATTCCTGTAAGTATATCATTTTATCAATATGTTACTGTTCACTCGTACCTCGTTCCAGTAACGGATTTTGCCGATGCTTCGCATTCCAAATCGGCAAAATCTGCTGCCACCACTGTATCATACGGCATTTTCAGTTCAGAAAATGCCTGCCTGTGAACAGTAACATCAATATCCCATACTTGCATGGATCTTTTCTTTCTATTCTACTTTTGTATAATAATATCTTTATGTTATACTACATCTATCGCAATTCGATTTTATTTCCATAAAATCATTTTTTGAATACCACTCTTTTCATTCCGGCATTTCGCCAGCTATTTCAGAAAACTATTGTGAAAAACGTTTCAATTTTTTATAATCAAAGGAGAAAACTACATGGGGAAAAATAAAAGAAAACGCAGTCACACAAAACATGTTTTTGTGCAGAAGAAGTACCGGGATGCCTTGTTCCGCAGAATTTTTAATGAGAAATCGGTTTTGCTGGAACTGTACAATACCCTGAATCAGACAGATTACGATGATGCAGATGAACTGATCTTTTACACGATCGATGATGTGATCTATCTCGGATATAAAAATGATGTGTCATTTATCGTCCGAGGCACGCTGAATCTGTATGAGCACCAGAGTACCTTAAACCCAAACATGCCGATCCGCGGACTGATCTATTTCGGCAAACAGTATGAGAGCTACATTAAACAAAATAACCTGAACATTTACGGAAAAAAGTTGCTTTCATTACCGTTTCCGCAGTTTGTTATATTTTATAATGGGATTGAACCGTTGGAAGATGGCAAAGATTATATGGAACTGCATCTTTCGGATGCGTTTGTATGTGCCGGATCAAACCACCTGGCAACAGATGCTGCATCCAGCCCCATCAGCACCCGCCCCTGCTTAGAGTGCACTGCACGGGTTTACAACATTAATTATGGACACAATCAGGAATTAATGGCACGATGCCGGACTTTAGAGGAATATTCTATCCTGATTGGCAGAATTTCTTCGAAGGTCAGAAACGGTATTCCATTAGAACCGGCAGCGGATGCTGCTGTACAGGAATGTATCAGGGACGGTATTTTGCAGGATTTTCTTATCAAACACAGATCGGAGGTCGTTGGTATGTTATTGGAAGAATTTGATATGGATGAATATATTAAGATGGAACGCAGGGACAGCTATGAGGATGGGCATGAGGATGGTTTAGCGATGGGTTTAGCGGAGGGCAAACGTCTTGAGCAATTACACATCATCCACAACATGTTCCAGGAAAATATTCCTGCACAAAGCTGTGCTAAGTTGCTTGACAAGGACGTTACATTTATCAGCAAAGTGTATTCTCTATGTCAGGCTCACCCTGACTGGTCAGATGAAGATCTTTACCATGCATTAAAAGAAAAATGGATTTCACTATAAAAATCTCTGTAAGCATATATCCATTATCGCATACTTACAGGGATTTTTTCTCTATATATTCTGCTTGTCTATAATAGCATCTTCATGCCATACTACATCTATCGCAATTCGATTTTATTTCCATAAGATCATTTTCTGAATATCACTCTTTTTCATTCCGGCATTTCGCCAGCTATTTCAGAAAACTATTGTGAAAAATGATTAAATTTTTTATAATCAAAGGAGAAAACTACATGGGGAAAAACAAAAGAAAACGCAGTCACACAAAACATGTTTTTGTGCAGAAGAAGTACCGGGATGCCTTGTTCCGCAGAATTTTTAATGAGAAATCGGTTTTGCTGGAACTGTACAATACCCTGAATCAGACAGATTACGATGATGCAGATGAACTGATCTTTTACACGATCGATGATGTGATCTATCTCGGATATAAAAATGATGTGTCATTTATCGTCCGAGGCACGCTGAATCTGTATGAGCACCAGAGTACCTTAAACCCAAACATGCCGATCCGCGGACTGATCTATTTCGGCAAACAGTATGAAAGCTATATTAAACAAAATAACCTGAATATTTACGGGAAAAAACTGCTTTCACTACCGTTTCCCCAGTTTGTTATTTTTTATAATGGGGTTGAACCGTTGGAAGATAATAAAGATTACATAGAGCTGCATCTTTCAGATGCGTTTATATGTGCTGAATCAAACCACCTGACAACAAATGCTGCACCCAGACAGCCAGTCGTTACTACTGATATGCCTGTTTCTGATATTGATGTCCCTGACTCCGCTGCGCAAAATACGTCCAGCCCCATCAGCACCCGCCCCTGCTTAGAGTGCACTGCACGGGTTTACAACATTAATTATGGACACAATCAGGAATTAATGGCACGATGCCGGACTTTAGAGGAATATTCTATCCTGATTGGCAGAATTTCTTCGAAGGTCAGAAACGGTATTCCATTAGAACCGGCAGCGGATGCTGCTGTACAGGAATGTATCAGGAACGGTATCCTAAAGGATTTTCTTATCAAACACAGATCGGAGGTCGTAGGTATGTTATTGGAAGAATTCGATATGGATGAGTATATTAAGATGGAACGCAGGGACAGCTATGCGGATGGACATGAGGATGGCTTAGCGATGGGTTTAGCAGAGGGTTTAGCGGAGGGCAAACGTCTTGAGCAATTACACATCATCCACAACATGTTCCAGGAAAATATTCCTGCACAAAGTTGTGCTAAACTGCTTAACAAGGATACTGCTTTTATTGATAAAGTATATTCTCTATGCCAGGCTCACCCTGACTGGTCAGATGAAGATCTTTACAATTCACTAAAAGAAAATTAAACTCATTATTTCAAACGACAGACTACACACTCCACGCATATTCTATTTTCAAAAACACCTGTAATTACATGCCCAACAACATATAATTACAGGTGTTTTTATTACTGAAATATTTCTTTTTTACAGATCACATAGGAAATCCCTGCCACAACCACTTCCGTGATCCAGAACGCATGCCAGACGCCCGCAGCCCCCAATATTTTACTCAAAATAAATGCCAATGGTAAAATAACTGCTATGTACCTGAGCACAGAAATTACCAACGATTCTTTTCCCTTTCCCAGTCCTTCCAACGCACCTGATACCGTGACGGAGACCGATGACGCAATAAATCCAATGCTGATCAGACGAAGCGCCTCTTTTCCAAATTGTATCGTCTCCGGATTACTGGTAAACAATCCAATGAGCGTCTGCGGCACTGCCATACAAAGTATCGTTCCGATTACCATGACCCCCGCGATCAATACCAGCGCTGACCGGAAAATTTCTCTGACACGCTTTGACTCTCCCGCACCGTAGTTATATCCGATCAGAGGACGCATCCCCTGCACGACACCATTTCCTGTCAGATATAAAAATGTCTGTAATTTAAAATAAGCCCCAAGTACAAGTACATAGCTGGCAGAATAAACCGCAAGAATCGCATTTAATGCAGAGACCTGTACAGACGGCAGCGCGATGCTCAATGTTGCCGGGACACCGATCGAATACATTTTCCTGCTAAGTTCCGCTTCCGGTTTCATATCTTTCCATCTTATCTTTACCGGAATCGGTTTAAAAAAATAAAACAGCAGATAGCTGACAAGAGAAGCCATCTGACCGATCCCGGTTGCGATAGCAGCTCCCCGGATCCCCATTTCAGGAAAGAAACCAATTCCAAATATCATAAAAGGATCTAAGATAATATTGGTCACACAGCCGATCAGCATACAAAGCATGGACGTTTTCATGCGCCCTGCCGACTGAAAAATCTTTTCAAAACAAAGACCTGCCGCATTGGGTACTGCAAAAAGAAATACGATCTGCGCATATGCCGCGCCCATGTCTATGATCGACCTTTTATCTGTAAACATGGCAAGAAAAGGTGCTGCGGCTGCAATACAGACTACCGCTAAGATCAGTCCGTGGATCATATTAAAAAGTGTTCCCAGCGACGCTGCTTTATCCGCCGTGTTCTGCTTTTGTGCTCCAAGAAAATATGCGATTGTCGCATTGATTCCGATTGCAAATCCGATAACAACTGCATTGACCAGATTCTGCAATGGGAACACCAAAGAAAGTGCCGTCATCGCATCTTCGCTGATGCGCGCCACAAAATAACTGTCAATGATATTGTAGAGCGCATTGACTAACATGGAAAATGTCATTGGCAATGCCATGGAGATCACAAGCGGCATGACCGGTTTTTCTTTCATAAAATTCTGGTTCATTTTTCATTCCTTTCGTTTCATGACATGAGGACACATCGTGGTTTCAGACTTCTTAATTGGCAGATTCCACAAAACCGGGACTGCTTATGTGCAATCTGACAACAAAAAAACGCCACACAGTTGCAAATCATTGCAGCTGTGTGGCGAAAAATAGAGTTCATCACTCAAGAAAAGTCCACTCCATAAAATGGTTTTGAAACTATATTATAACCAGTAAATTTTATTTCTGTCAAGTAAATCTTATTTTGCAATATCAATACGCACCAGTGCTTTGCGAAGTGCAAATTCAGCACGTTTGACATCGATTGCCTCTGTCCGGTGGGCAAGCCGTTCCTCGGCACGCTGACGCGCAGCTTCAGCACGGTTCTTGTCGATCTCATTCGGCCACTCTGCAATCTCTGCGAGAAGTGTTACCTTATCCGGCAGAATTTCCGCAAAGCCGGAATGTACTGCCGCGATCACGTCATCTTCACCCGTCTTGTGGATCTTTACGATGCCGGGTGCTAACACGGTCGTGAGCGGAATATGCTTTTTATACACACCGATCTCACCGGAGGCAGTGGTAAACTCGATCATATCACCCTCACCTGTATAAAAAACACGATCCGGCGTAATGATCTCTACCTGAAAGAGTCTGTTTTCTTCTGCCATACACACCCTCCATTATTACTGCATCTTTGCGCGGACATCATCGATCGTACCTGCATTTAAGAAATAACTCTCCGGTACATCATCATGCTTTCCTTCAAGAATCTCCTTAAATCCGCGGATTGTCTCTGCAATCGGAACATATTTTCCATCCAGACCGGTAAACTGTGTTGCAACGAAGAACGGCTGGGATAAGAATCTCTGTACCTTTCTTGCACGGCTTACAACCAGTTTATCATCCTCGGAAAGCTCGTCCATACCAAGGATTGCAATGATATCCTGCAATTCTTTGTATTTCTGTAAGATCTCCTGCACACCGCGGGCTACCTCAAAGTGCTCCTGGCCAACGATACGCGGGTCTAAGATACGGGAAGTAGAACCAAGCGGATCCACTGCCGGATAAATACCGAGTTCTGCGATAGAACGCTCAAGTACGGTCGTTGCATCCAGATGTGCGAACGTGGTTGCCGGAGCCGGGTCTGTCAAGTCATCCGCAGGCACATAAACCGCCTGAACGGAAGTGATAGAACCGTTCTTTGTAGATGTGATACGCTCCTGCAGAGCACCCATCTCTGTCTGTAATGTCGGCTGGTAACCTACGGCGGAAGGCATACGTCCTAACAGCGCGGATACCTCAGATCCTGCCTGTGTAAAACGGAAAATATTGTCAATGAAGAGCAATACATCCTTACCGCCTTTATCACGGAAATACTCTGCCATCGTAAGACCTGTTAAGGCAACACGCATACGTGCTCCTGGCGGCTCGTTCATCTGTCCGAACACCATGGTGGTCTTATCGATAACTCCTGATTCTTTCATTTCATAGTAAAGGTCATTTCCCTCACGGGTACGCTCACCAACGCCGGTAAATACGGAATATCCACCGTGCTCGGTTGCGATATTGTGGATCAGCTCCTGGATTAAAACGGTTTTACCTACACCGGCACCACCGAACAATCCGATCTTACCACCTTTCTGGTAAGGGCAGAGAAGATCTACGACCTTGATACCTGTCTCTAACATCTCCTGGGATGTTGCCTGTTCCTCAAATGCAGGAGCAGGTCTGTGGATCGGCCATTTTTCCACGCCGGCCGGAGGATCGATCTCGTCGATCGGATCTCCTAATACATTAAACATTCTGCCCAATGTATTCTCACCTACCGGCACACTGATCGGTCCGCCGGCTGCAACTGCATCCATGCCGCGGACTAATCCATCGGTTGATCCCATTGCGATACATCTGACTGTATCATCGCCCAGATGCTGGGAAACCTCAACGGTCAATTCTTTTCCCGCCTGATCGCCTCTTAACGGGATACGAATCGCATCGTTGATCTCCGGCAGATTGCCCTCTGTGAATTTAATATCCAGAACGGCACCGATAATCTGGGTAATCTTACCGATATTATTTGCCATCGCTTCTTTCTCCTTGTAATCAAATTTTGTGCTGCTGTCTTTTTATTCGATTGCAGATTACCTGCAGCTTCATCTGCTTATCCAGAGATTGCCGACGCACCGGCAATGATCTCTGTTAATTCCTGTGTAATCGAGCCCTGACGTGCCCGGTTATATTTGAGCGTCAGATCACTGATCATATCCTCTGCATTGCTCGTTGCAGAATCCATCGCCTGCATTCTCGCACCGTTTTCACTGGCAACTGCCTCCACGAGTGCACCATAAAACAGGCTTGTAACGTATTTTGGAATGATCATATCAAGTGCTTCTGTCTCATTCGGCTCATAATTCATCAGAACATTTGCCTCTGCTGCTGCGCCGAGTTCTTCTTCATCAAACTCGATCGGAAGCAGCTTCATCAGCTTCGGTTCGTGTACGACTGTATTTTTAAAATGTGTATACACAAGATAAATCTCGCCGATCGTGCCATTGGTATAATCCGCAAGCACCTTCTTGCAGAGTTCTGCCGCATCATCATAAGACGGGGACTCAATGATATAGGAGTCATCCTCTTTGATATGATAGCCGCGGCGTTCTAATACCTCGCGTCCCTTTCCACCGATGGCATAGATCTCTACATCATCTTTGGAAAAGTCACTTCCCGTAACCAGCTTGATCAGGTTGGAGTTGTATCCACCGGCAAGTCCACGGTTGGATGTGATCACAACGATCGCTTTCTTTGTGGAAGTACCTTTTTTCAGATATGGATGATCGATCCCACCTGATCTTGCAAGCATGGAAGTAACGGTCTGGTACATATAGTTCGAATATGGATTCGTCTGTTCTGCCCTGCTTTTTGCTTTCTGCAGTTTTACGGTTGAAACAAGCTTCATGGCTTTTGTGATCTGCTGCGTACTCTGTATGCTGCTTTTTCTTCGTTTAATGTCCCTCATTGAGGCCATAACAACTTCCTCCTTTTTTTGGCGAAGTCCTGCTTGTTACGCTTATTTCAAGAAATCTGCCTTACATTCTTCGATTGCTTTGACGAGTTTTGCCTCGGTCTCATCACTGATGACTTTCTCTGTGCGGATTGCTTCCGGTACATCCGGATATTTGGTATCCACATACTCAAACAGTGCTTTTTCAAACGGTAAAACCTGTTCTACCGGAATATCCAGAAGGTATTTTCTGGTTGCAGCATAGATGATGATGACCTGTTTTTCAACCGGCATCGGCTGATACTGCGGCTGTTTTAACATCTCACGGATTCTGGCACCCTGTGCTAACTTCTCTGTCGTGTCGGCATCGAGCTCAGAACCAAACTGTGCAAATGCTGCAAGCTCTCTGTACTGTGCCAGCTCGACACGGATCGGTGCTGCAATCTTCTTCATAGCCTTGATCTGTGCGGAACCACCTACACGGGATACCGAAAGACCCGCATTGATCGCCGGACGGAAACCGGAGTTAAACATCTCTGTCTCAAGATAGATCTGACCATCGGTGATAGAGATAACGTTTGTCGGGATATATGCCGAAACGTCACCAGCCTGTGTCTCGATGATCGGCAGTGCAGTCAGGGAACCTCCGCCAAGTTTGTCGGAAAGTCTTGCCGCACGCTCTAAGAGTCTTGAGTGCAGGTAGAATACATCTCCCGGATAAGCCTCACGTCCTGGTGGACGTTTTAAGAGCAAGGAGAGTGTACGGTATGCGGCTGCGTGCTTACTTAAATCATCGTAAACAACGAGAACATCTTCTCCGTTCTCCATCCATTCCTCACCGATCGCACATCCTGCATACGGTGCAATATACTGTAATGGTGCAAGCTCACTTGCAGTGGAAGCAACCACTGTCGTGTAGGACATTGCCCCAAATTCTTCCAATGTTTTTACCAGAGCGGCAACTGTGGAAGCCTTCTGTCCGATGGCAACGTAAATACATTTTACGCCCTGTCCCTTCTGGTTGATGATCGTATCGATCGCAATCGCTGTCTTACCGGTCTGTCTGTCACCGATGATCAGCTCACGCTGTCCACGTCCGATCGGCACCATGGAATCGATTGCCTTGATACCGGTCTGTAACGGTGTATCTACGGATTTTCTGGAAATAACACCCGATGCGACACGCTCGATCTGACGATATTTGTTCGTCTCGATCGGTCCTTTGCCGTCGATCGGCTGTCCTAACGCATTGACAACTCGTCCTAACATGGCGTCACCGACCGGAACCTCTACTACTCGTCCGGTGGTCTTTACGGTATCACCCTCGTTGACATTGCGCTGCGCACCTAAAAGTACGGCACCGACATTGTCTTCCTCAAGGTTTAATACCATTCCATATACTTCTCCCGGAAATTCCAGAAGCTCGCCCTGCATTGCGTTGTCAAGACCGTGAATACGTGCGATACCATCTGCTACCTGAATAACGGTACCAACGTCAGCTACCTCTAACTGCGCTGCATACCTTTTGATCTGTTCTTTAATTACGGAACTTATTTCTTCTGGTCTTAAATTCATGAAGCGCATTCACCTGCTTTCAACTGTATTTTTGACAATTCGCGTGTCAGATCATTTAATTTGGTCCGGACACTGGAATCAACGACTCTGTCGCCGATGCGAATCACCATTCCGCCTATCAGTGCGGAATCCACTGCATAATGCATCTCAAATTTCACATACTTTGTAGTCTCTAACAATCTTTTCTCCACTGCTGCTTTCTGCGCTTCGGATAATTCCATTGCCGATGTCACATAAGCGGTTCCGATGTTCTTATACTCCTTGACACAGTCAATGAAATAATCCAGCACCGTATCCACTTTTGCGAAATGACCTTTTTCTACAATCAGGCGGAGCAGTCCAACAAACTCCGCGGAAATCTTTTCTGCAAATATGTCTTCTACGATTTTTACTTTTTCTTCTTTAACGATTTTTGGATGACTCATTAATTTGAAGAGCTCAGGATTCTCATTCAAAGCGGCTTTTACTGCCACTGCCTCATCCCGGAATTCATCCATCCTTCCGCTCTCTAGCGCAACTTCAAACAATGCATCACCGTATGTTTTTGATACTAGCTTTGCCATGTCGAATCACCCATTTCTTTCAATGTTTCTTCTACCAGCGTATCCTGCACGGTCGCATCGATATTTGCTGCAACAACTTTTGCCGCCATCATGGATGCAACTGTGACCATTTCCTGTTTTACTTCATCCATTGCACGCTTCTTAGAAAGCTCTGCTTCTTCGTTGGCTCTCTTTATGATGCGCGCCGCTTCTTCTTTTGCGTCACTCTCAATGCGGGCTGCATTTTTCTGCGCCGTCTTGCGGGCCTCGCTTAAGATCTGCTCTGCCTCTTTATCGACTTCTTTTAACTTCGCATCATATTCTGCTTTGAGTGCTGCTGCGTCCTGTTTGTCCGTTTCTGCAGTCTTAATATCGGCTGCGATACGGTTCTTTCTGTCATTCAGCAGCTTACGTGCCGGTTCAAACAGCATCTTGGACATGAATAAAAATAAGAAAAATACTGCTAACGCCATCAAAACCACATCATGCAGTAACTGAAAATCCAGTCCAAAAAGTCTTGTCATTTCCTCCAAGGTTCGGCCTCCTTTCCAATTTTTTTATTCCAAGAATGGAGCGCCATTCATTAGCCTAAAGGCTGTACGAACAGTAAGAGCATTGCGATCAAAAGTCCGTAAAGACCTGTTGTCTCTGCAACTGCCTGTCCTAAAAGCATGGTTGACATGATATCTCCTTTTGCACCCGGATTGCGTCCAACTGCTGCTGCACCATGTCCTGCTGCGATACCCTGTCCAATACCAGGTCCGATACCGGCGATAACTGCCAGACCTGCACCGATAGCTGAACATGCCATAATTAAATCGTGTCCTGTGATATTCATATAAATCCTCCTTGTTTTGCGAAGCAAAATCCGAACCCTCTGGTGAGGAGAGGATTTTACTCCTAAATATTATTATTCTTGTTCGTAGTTCTGACCAATGTATGTCATTGTCAACATACAGAATACATACGTCTGAATTGCTCCTGAGAACAAGTCAAAGTATACATGGAGTGCTGCCGGCCAGATGATTGCTATTTTGCTCAGCAGTCCATAAACCAGTGCCATCATAACGGTTCCTGACAATACGTTTGCGAAAAGACGCAAGGACAATGAAATCGGCACTGCGATCTCACTGATCACATTAATCGGAAACCAGATTGGCAGCCATGGCGGCAATGGGGAACACATATCTGTCCAGATCTGCCTGATCGGCAGATTCTTAAACTGCGTGATATGGATCAGGAAGAATGTAATAAGACCAAGTGCCAGTGTCGTACCATAGTCAGCCGTTGGTGGTCTTAATCCAAACAGACCTGAGATATTACTCATAAGAATAAAGATAAAAATGGTACTGATATAGTTGACAAACTTCGGTGCTGCCACTTTTCCCATGGTGCCGTTTACCATGTTATCCAGCATTTCTACCATCAGCTCGATAACATTCTGAAATCCCCCGGGGATCTCCTTTGCATGTTTGATCGCCCGGTTTCCTGCAATGGCAAGCGCCATCATAAGAAGCATAACGATCAATATGCAGACATGTGATGTCGTAATCCAGACTTTGTGTCCGAAGATCTCATACTGAACGATACCATGTATCATAAAGTCGATGTTTTCGGCTCCGGATGACATCAGAATTGCGTGATTCACTCTCTCACCTCCCTCATATGAAATTATTATCTTCACTGTCTGAAGATACATCACCTCTTCCTTGCAGTTTTTGTATTACTCTATGTGTAAAGGGCTGTAAGTACGCAGATACCTTAAGTCCCAATACCCCGATAAATGCAGTGATCAGATTTCCCAGATTCCATTTCATCATAACAAAGAAAACGATCACAACGACAGCATAGCGGAGCAGCGATTTTGCAACGATCTTCTTCTTTGCATTGTCCTCGCCGTACAGTTCCACCGCATCTCTTAACACGGTCGCAATGTTGACTGCCATACCGCACGCTAAGCTGATACCGATCAGAAGTCCTGTGGTGTACCTGACTTTATCTGTGACAAACCAGACACCCGCCAGTTCCACGATCACTCCATACACAATAATTCCCAAAACAAGTCCCGGCAATGCATCATTGATCCTTCGTAACATTTTTTCTGCCACCGTCCTGTCCGTAAATCTTTTTTGCCATTTTAAAAATGTTGGTAAATCCCGCCAGGGCTCCCATGATAAACAGCGGGATCACGATCCAGAGCATATCATATTTCCTGCCGATCCATGTACCAAACAGAGTGCACATCACGATCGGAACGATCATATTCAGTCCAAACTGCAGGATCAGTGTCAGTGCCTGAAATACCTTTCTGTTTTTTCTCACTTACATCGTTCCTCCATAAAGTACAATCTTTATTCATTATAACATTTTTCGCCATTTTGTCCATCAAATATCCGTCATTTTGTATAGATAATATTTCCTTTTTACTAATAAATATTTTAATTTTTACATGCTCTTTACAGCTAACTTCTACTCCGCGAGATGCGCATCCCACCCGGAGGGCTTTTTAATTCATAGGACGTAATTTCCTATGAATTAAAAAAAGCATGTATGCCAGATTTCTGTATACATGCTCTTTTTATTCATGATAATAGAATGTTCACGGACTGAGCATTCTATTATTTATCATCTTCTATAATTCCAGTTCTATCCTGCGGTTTGTATGTTCATAGCGCTGCAGCACGACCCCAGCCGCATTCAGCATCTTTTTGGATGCCACAACTGCCGGTGTTGTCTCATATTTGTCGCTGTCATACACGATCCTGCGGATTCCCGACTGAATGATCGCTTTTGCACATTCATTGCAGGGAAACAGCGTAACATAGATCGTTGCGCCCTCCAAGCTTCCTCCGCGGTAATTTAAGATCGCATTGAGTTCGCTGTGCGTTGTATAAAAATATTTATTTTCTAAAGGCTCTCCCTCCCGCTCCCACGGGAATTCATCATCCGAGCAGCCAGTCGGAAATCCGTTATACCCCATCGAGAGTATCTTGTGATCTTCGCTGACAATGCAGGCACCCACCTGCGTATTCGGATCTTTTGAACGCATTCCCGAAAGTACTGCAACTCCCATAAAATATTCATCCCAGCTGATATAATCTTTCCGTTTGCCGCTCATGCCAACCTCCAAAGCTTTCCGTAACCTGTACTGTTATTTTGTTCCAAAAATACGGTCTCCGGCGTCTCCAAGGCCCGGTACAATATAACCATGCTCATTCAAATGGTCATCCAAAGCCCCGATATATACATCTACATCCGGATGATCCTCCTGCATTTTTTTCACACCTTCCGGTGCTGCAATAATGCACATCAGACGGATATTTTTAACTCCTTTGTCCTTTAACATCTGGATGGCTGCCGAGGAAGAACCTCCGGTTGCCAGCATCGGATCTACCACAAACACCTCTCTGTTTGCACAATCTGCCGGAAGTTTACAGTAATACTCTACCGGCTCTAATGTCTCCGGATCACGATAAAGTCCGATATGTCCGACTTTTGCTGCAGGAATCATTGCCAGCATACCATCCACCATGCCAAGACCGGCACGTAAAATCGGTACAACAGCAAGCTTTTTGCCCTTTAACTCTTTCACAGTCGTTTTGCAGATCGGTGTATCGATCTCCACATCTGCAAGTTTCAAGTCTCTGGTTGCCTCATAACACATCAGCATTGCAATCTCGCTGACTAAGGTACGGAAATCTTTTGATCCGGTTTCTTCTCTGCGGATGATACCGATTTTGTGCTGGATCAACGGATGATCCATTACTACAATTTTTCCCATTTTAATTTTCCTCGCTTCCTTCGTTACTTTCTTCATTTAAAAGAGTGACCAGCTTTTTGATGGTTTTTCTCATTGTTTCATAGCATAGTCCATATGCCTGCAGACTGCCGCCATACGGATCTAAAATCTCCAGTTCATCTCCGACAAGTTCCGTGAGAACATATACATTCTCCGGGTTGGCTCTCTCGTATTTTTCCAGAACCTTTTCTAACTGGGCGTGTTCCATAACAAGAACTAATGTGTCCTCTGTAAAATCCTCCTCCGTCAGCTGCGCTGACATATAGCCTTCCAGATTGATGCCATTGCTGATCATGACTGCTTCTGCCTTCTGATTGAGCGGCTCCGGGAATAAAACGATCATTCCTCTTGCCCCAATCTCAACCGGATGTTTTAATACATACTCCCCAAGTATGCCTGCTGCCATCGGCGCGCGGCATGTTCCGTTTTCCGCGACAAACAGGATTCGATTATATTGTTTCATGCGTTATCCTTCCTTCTCCCATCAAACATGAATCACCTGATGTCCTGCTGCTTTCATTAACCGGTTCATGATCGCCTGACCGATCCTCGGTGTTGAAAAACTCTCTGAATAAATCGCATCTACATTCCAATCATCAAATTCACGCAATATTTTGTACAAATGTCTGGCAATGGCATCCTCATCGCTTCTTGCTCCGATCGTCACCACATAATCTGCCTGATACAAGGACTCCGTCTCATCCGTTGCAACAACACCGACCTTAAGTCCTGCCGCCTGTTTTTCCCTGACTAATGCATTGATCTTTGCAACAACAGCCTCCTGCTCTCCCTCAACCAATACCAGATCCGCCTTCGGCGCATAGTGTTTATACTTCATTCCGGGCGCTTTCGGCTTCTTTGTGGAATCCGACGCAATGATGCCCGGATCAATGCGTACCTCTTCCCCGAGCACTTCCTCTAACATTTCTTTTGTAATATAACCCGGGCGCAGTATCATCGGTACTTTTTCCGTCAGATCAATGATCGTAGATTCGATGCCGATTCCAACCGGCCCCCCATCCAGTATCATCGGTATCTTACCATCCAGATCTAACGCCACATGTCCCGCTTCTGTCGGGCTTGGTTTTCCGGAAGTATTCGCACTCGGTGCCGCGATCATACAGCCGCTCTCATCGATCAGTGCAAGCGCAACCGGATGATTCGGCATACGGATCGCCACCGTATCCATTCCACCGGTGGTCTCATACGGAACCTTTTCATTCTTCCACACAATCATGGTAAGCGGTCCCGGCCAGAACGCGTCTGCCAGTTTCTTTGCCTGCGGCGGAACCTCTTTTGCAATGGATAAAAGTTCTTCAAATCTGCATATATGAACAATCAACGGATTGTCCGAAGGACGTCCCTTTGCCGCATAGATCCGTTTTGACGCCTCCGGATCAAGTGCATTTGCCCCGAGTCCGTAAACCGTTTCGGTCGGAAATGCTACCAGCCCGCCGGATCTTATGATCTCTGCCGCCTCCCGCATATCCTCCTTATTCGGATCGTCTGCGTCTATTTTTATTAATTTTGTCTGCATATATCACTACTTCTTTTCTAATATAATTCTTATTTTTATTTTTCCCAAACATTTGTATTATCGCACATTTTATCCAAATAGGCAACAGAGTGTGCATAATTCGCGGATTTGTACCTTGATTTTCCAGCAAAATTACCATAGAACCCGAACTGTAACTTGCTATGTTTCCGTAAATGTGGCATAATTATTACTGTTCATCTGCAAACAGTTATGTTTGGAAAGGGGTTTTCATGAAAATTACAAAATCTGATTTCGGTACAACTAACACAGGAGAAAATATTAATATATACCATCTTGAAAATGAGGCTGGTGCCTATGTAGAAATTCTTAACTTCGGATGCCGCCTTGTAAAGATCGTCGTTCCGGACCGCAATGGCAATCCAACGGATGTCTGCCTTGGCATGGACACCATGTCCGCCTATGAAAATGACGATGCAAGCCTTGGCGCCGTTGTCGGACGTGTTGCAAACCGCATCAAAGACGGTCATTTTACTTTAAACGGAAAAGAATACCAGCTTGCCGTAAACTGCGGTACCAACCACCTTCACGGAGGTCTGATCGGTTATGCCTCCAAACCATGGGATGCAAAAATCAAAGATGATAAACTGATCCTTACTATGATTTCCGCCGATGGCGAGGAGGGTTATCCTGGTAATCTGACTCTGACCGTTACTTATGGCTGGTCTGAGGACAATGAGCTCTCGATCGTATACGAAGCTTCCGCAGATCAGGACACCCTGCTTAACGTCACAAACCACGGTTATTTTAACTTAAACGGTGAGGGAAGCGGTGATATTCTTTCTCACGAACTGTATATCGATGCAGATTCTGTCACAGAACTCGACGATTCGCAGGCGCCTACCGGAAAACTGATCCCGGTCGACAATACACCGTTTGATTTCAGAGTGATGCACACGATTGGCAAATCCTACTACTCAGACTATGACCAGCTGCACAAATTCGGCACCTACGACCACAACTTTGTGATCAACGGAACCGGTCTTCGCGAAGCAGCTGTACTACAGTCCAAAGAAAGCGGTATCCGGATGACCTGCTTTACCGATCAGCCGGGCATGCAGCTTTATGTTGCCAGCCAGCCGATGAAACAGCCGGGCAAAAACGGTAAAATCTATGACAGCCGCACCAGCGTCTGCTTAGAGACACAGCATTTCCCGGATGCGATCAACCACGACAACTTCCCAAGTATCGTGTTACACCCGGATGCACCGTTCCATTCCAAGACGCTGTATCATTTTTCTACATTTTAGTGTACTGACACATGAACGACAACGCTGCAGATGAAAAATCTGCAGCTATTTTTTTAACATGTTCTGTATAGAACCCCTGCCGGATTTACCCTTTCTTTCTGTTCCCACAGGCGACCATCCATATCGCAAATAAAACAATACCTGAAATACTTCCAATTACCCCAGGCAGTAGTCCCGGTTCCCGGTAGGTAAGTGTGACCGTATGTGTGCCCTGCGGGATACAGACTGCCATAAGACCTCCATACGCTTTAAAAATTTCTGCATTTTTCCCATCAACACAGGCAGAAAATCCACTGCTGTATGGCACGGAAAAGAATGCGATCCCTCCATCCGTGTCTGTATAATCAAAAGTAAGATGTGTGTCATCATATGTAAACCGGTTCGCTGCGCTTTTGTTTTGCTGTTCACACTGTGCCGCAAATTCTTTTGCACTGATTTTCGGAACCTGTGCTGCCAAAAGCTCTGTCGCACCTGTCTCTTCTATGATTTTTTCAGTCACATCATCCTCCGCAACCAGTGTATACACCAGCACAAGATCTTTCTGTTTCTCTGAGAGTTTCTCGTATTCAGAGCGTTTCATACAGCTTGTAAAAACCGTTCCCATATGCAGATAATTCTTGTTTTCATATATGCCATAACCGTTTTCTTCCCCTGTTTTTTCATATCCTGTCAATAAATCCTGATTCACAAATCCATAATCGTCCGAACTTATCTCATTCTGCAAAAAAAACCTTACTGACAAAAGACTGCGGATTCCCGGTCTGTCGTATGGAATTTCGCTCACAACATCACGTGTTATCCCTGCAAAATCATAAAAATCCATAATGGAACCCGAAACCGTACTTAAAAAACAGGACACAGATGGGACATCCTGGCACATCATGGCATTGTGGTTCGACTGATCCGTTTCCACCCGGTAAAATTTATCCTCCTGCGGTCTGATCTTTGCCATTTCCGTAAAAATCTGTTCTTTATAAGATTCCCTGCCATGATCTGTCACCTGTGTATATCCCATATGGATATGAAGATACCCGGTTCCTACACAGCAAACCACAGTCGCTGCCAGAAATACATTCAGATATTTTTTCTTTTTATCTTTCTTCAAAATCCATACCAGATATGCCAGTATCACAAAACTGCCGATTCCTGCCACAAGTTCCAGCTCATACAGCGAACGGTTCTGAATCTGAAAAAATCCATCTGCCTCTACCAGTGCCGATCTGGTAATGACTCCGATCAGCAGAAATACCATCAGCAGAACGCCATAGAAAACCGCTCCCATCGAAAATGACTTTCCATCAAAATCCTCCACCGCAGATGCTGTCATAGATGCCATGATCAAAAGCGGCATGAAAAACCATCTTGCATAATATACCGCATTTCCTGCTACAAAAAGCGAATTGAATGCCGGAACAAGTGCGAAAACCAGACAGACAGCACACAGTTTTTTCCGGAAATCCCATCCTTTTTTCTGTATCAAATATGCGATAACTCCGCTGACCGCAAATAAAGGCAGATACAGACTGAGTGACGCCACCTGCCCTTCCTTCGTTCCAAACAATGTTCCGCCACTGATGATATCCGGCGGCAGGATCATACTCTTTAGGATTGCAAAATAAGTTTTTACATCCTGATAAACAAATAAATTTCTGTCAAAAATCGTCTGCGATACTCTCCGGTTGCCTGCCACCGCAAGCAGAGATGGGAGCAAAAAGAAACATGCCATCAGAATACCTGTCACACTCTCTGCAGCAAACCGACCCACACAGAGCAGTTTCTCTTTTTTATCATACTGTGCATCTGCCACATACCGCACAATGATATATACGGTCACAAATATCACTTCCCCTACAAAAAAGAAATAATTTGTCACTGCCATAACAGCAGTCAGAAGCGCAAAATATCCATATTTCTTCTTTTCCGCCAGCCGGTCAGCTGCAAGGAGATAAAATGGAAAAAATGCCACCACTTCCCCAAAATGAAAAAACACCAGACTTACCAGCATATAACCGCAGAAACCATAGAGCAGGCCTCCGATACAGGCACTTCTTTTATCCTCTGTAAACTGCCCGGTATACAGATAAGCGCCCAAAGATGCCAGTGCGATCTTTAACATCATAAGATACGGCATCAGATACGGTACCACCTCTTTTGGAAAAGGAACCGTCAGCCAGAAAAACGGACTTCCAAGCAGATAAAAAGAATAACTGGTATAAATACTGTTTCCTAAATCCGTCTTCATATCCCAGAAAAAACTGCCGTTTCTTACTGCCTCATGCACCTTCATATAAAACGGGATCTGCTGGACATTATAATCCCCGAAATAAACAAAAAATCCGCCATCACGGACCAGAAATGGCAGAAAACACAAAAGTGCCATTAGCAGTGCAAGAAAAAATATCCCTGTTTTTCCCTGCAGTAATCTTCCAGCAAAATTTTCGTCTGTATTTATCTTTTTTCCTTTCATTCCTGTTTCCTCCCCGAAATACAACTGTTTCCACATCTATAGGACCAGTAACCCTTACATACATTCCCTGTAAAATAATTTCTTTGTATACTTCTACCACTTTTTATACTAATATATATAAACAATCTGTCAGAGTCAAATATTGCATTTAAAATGGACTGCAATCTGGCATGATGTAAAAAGTGCAGAAAGGAAGACTCTCCTATGGAAAATAAAATTACCATCCTGTCTGACCGGAAACATATTGAACTGGATACAGACAGGATTCTATACATTATCATGGTCGGAAAAAATGCAGAATTTCATATGCTGCGTGGCGAAATATATCATACGAGAAGTACAATTTTACAGATTGAGGAACAGCTAAACAGCCATTTTATACGGATTCACAGAGGCTGTCTGGTATCAGCGATGGCAATTCATGACATCAGAAATTATGTGGAACTGAACAATGGCGAAAAACTGTCCTATACCATCCGCAAGAAAAAAGAACTGACCGCTCTGTTCCGTAAAAAACAAAAAGAACTGATCGGTGGCTTTCCGAAAGAAGATCTGCCTGTGACATGGCAGGAATATTGCGTCTATTACCGGGGAATGGAACATATGCCGTTTGCATTTGCCGATATTGAAATGGTATTTAACGAAAAAATGCAGGCGGTGGACTGGATCTTCTGTTATGGAAATCCTGCACTGGCAAGTCTGGAAAAAGTTCCATTGGAAAATCTGATCGGGAATACGTTCAGCAGTCTGTTTGCAAATATGGATACCAAGTGGCTGCGCCTGTATGAACGTGCAGTGCTGTATGGGGAAACGATAGAAACCGTAGACTACAGTCCGGAGATTGATACCAGACTTAAGATCACATGCTTCCCGACATTCAGCGGACACTGTGGCTGTGTGATGTATAATGCAGATAACGTTATCTGGTATTAAGGGCTGGAATCTGCATTTCAAGACAGGTAAAATTTAATTTGAACGAATTTGATGCTGATTCGAACCAAATTACTGTCGATTCAGGACAGGTTTATGTCGATTCGAGACAGGTTGCTTGTAATACAGGGTCTGTTTCTTTAATATGAAAATATAGCTATAATAATTCAAAAAACTCAAAAAACATAAGAAAGGAACAAATGTATGAAACAAGAAGCAAAGAAACTGCTCGCATATGTGATGGCACTGTCGGTCATGGTATCGGCAATTCTAAGCGGAAGCCTGCCAGCACAGGCAGCCACACTCAGTCCCACAGAGAATAACAACCTATCAATCTCTGAAAACGAAGACGGAATCACTGTCTATACCCTGACCTCCAATGTCACGGACGGACTCTCACTGACCCTGGCAGATGGGGAAACTGTCATTTTAGATGGTAATAACTATTCCATAAGCGGTAGATCTGTCTACGGAACAGTAGATAGTACCCCTGCCCTGACTCTCTCCGGTAACGGTACATTGATTTTGAAAAATATCAAATTATATGGCGGAAATGGCTGTCCTCCTGTCTCATACCCAGATTATAATGGTTCTGCCGCTGTCACGGTTGACTCTGAAAACATCTCATTGATTCTTCAGGACACCGTCACTATGACAGGAGGCAATGCCGGTGGTTATACTACAGATGGTAACTCCGGTTCAAACGGTTTGCCGGGTATGATCTTTCATGGTGATTCCCTGATTGTTGACAGTGCAAGCGACGTTTCTATTACCGGATCCAATGGGTATGATGGGTATTATTCTAGGAATTTTAATCGTCCCGTTTCCGGTACCCAGGGAGCTGACGGTCTCCAACTTTCCAGTGGATCTCTTACCGTCCATTCTGATGCAAAATTAACAATTACTGGTGGAAATGGCGGCAAAAGCGATGATACCAGAGTCTCCAGCGGTAACGGCGGTAATGCCCTGTCTTTCGACGGTATGTATTATTCTGCTGCATCCGATGCCAATGTTACTTTCAATGCCGGCAAAGCTGGCAGCATTACCAGTGATTCCGATCCTGATAAAGCTGGCAAGGCCGGAAAAAAACTTTCTTATACAAACGGATTATTCCAGGATCAGACCTTGTTAAAATCTGCATTAAGTGACGATACTGAGACAGTTACTGTCAAATTGCACTACCCGGCTGAAACACAAATCTGGTATGCACAAAAAGCTGCAAGCCTGAACACTTCGAAGCTGCCGGATTTAGATTATTATACCATTGACTGGTATTCGGATGATTCTTTTTCATCCTCTGTGACATTCCCTTATACTCTTTCAGAGGATACAGATCTGTATGCAAAATGTACTCCAAAAACTTTTCAGGTCAGCTTTATCACAGATGATGATTCCATTACCATACCAAAACAGGCTGTAACCTATCCTGCTTCCGCAGCAGAGCCGACAGGGCTTTCCAAAACCGGTTACACCTTAGATGGCTGGTATACAGATAAGGATTGTACAACCGCTTATGATTTTTCTTCTAAGGTTACTGGCGATATTACTTTATATGCTAAGTGGAATATTAATTCCTATAAAGTTTCCTTTGATTCCAACGGCGGCAGTTCTGTTGCGGCACAGTCTGTAAACTACAATACTGCAGCTTCAAAACCGGCTGATCCTTCCAAAACCGGTTTTACTTTTGCCGGCTGGTTTACCGATAAAGACTGTACAACAGCTTATGATTTTTCTTCTAAGGTTACCGGCGATATTACTTTATATGCAAAATGGAATATCAATTCCTGTACGGTTTCCTTTGATTCCAACGGCGGCAGTTCTGTTGCGGCACAGTCTGTAAACTATAATACTGCAGCTTCAAAACCGGCTGATCCTTCCAGAAAAGGTTACACCTTTGCCGGCTGGTTTACCGGTAAGGATTGCAAGACTGCTTATGATTTTAATTCTAATGTTACCGGTGATATTACCTTATATGCTAAGTGGAACAAAATTCCTGACCAGTCTTCTAACACACCAAAGAAATACAAGGTATCCTTAAATGCCTCTTCCATCCCACTGCAAAAGGGAAAAAGTACAACTGCGGTGAAAGCAACACTTACAAAAGGTGATTCCATTGCCAAATGGACATCTTCAAATAAAAAAGTTGCAACCGTTGACAAAAAAGGAAAGATCACTGCGAAAAAGACCGGCACTGCAACCATCACTGTCAGAACCAAAAAAGGCGCAACTGCATCCGTAAAAGTGAAGGTACAAAAGGGTAAGGTTACAACCAAAAAACTTACCATTACCAATGTAACTGGTAAGAAACTTACCATGAAAAAAGGTAAAACTTTTAAGATAAAGACCTCCGTTACACCAATTACTTCACCGGATAAAATCAGTTATGCTTCTTCTAACAAAAAAATTGTGACGGTCGATAAAAAAGGTAAATTAAAAGCCGTAAAAAAAGGCACTGCAACCATCACTGTCAAAAGCGGTAAGAAAACTGTCAAATTCAAAGTAAACGTTAAAAAATAATAAATTGTTTTGTGCTTATTTTTGTACACGGTTTTTTCGTGTTTTGACTTGTATTACCCTCTTTTTTGTATTAGAATAATCTAAAGCTACTGAAGCGGTAGCGAGTCTATGATTCTATTTTAAGGAGGGAATACAAATGGCATTCGTAATTTCTGATTCTTGCGTAAGCTGTGGTACATGCGAGCCAGAGTGTCCAGTAGGAGCTATTTCTCAGGGAGACAGCCAGTTCGTAATCGACGCAGGCGCTTGTGTAAGCTGTGGTACATGTGCAGGGGTTTGCCCAACAGGAGCTATCAGCGAGGAATAATACTTAAAGAGTTTTTTGCGAGTAAAACTCTTGCGGGAAACCGCAAAAAGAAGCTGTGAAACTATGTTTCACAGCTTCTTTTTTACTTAGACAAGTCCACTTAGATCAATCTCATAGATCATCTTTTCCGGTTCCCTTTCCTGTTTATAAAACAGGATCATATACCATGGTAAATACAGGATTTCCCCATCTTCCTCCACATTCGATTTTGAAAATACAATATTTTTTTCAAACTTCCATTGTTCTACTTTCATTGCATGATCCATTGCCAGATGCTTTTTGAAGTCATTTCCTGACTTAATCTCTACAAGTTCTGTGTGAAGTCCTTTTTGTAATACAAAATCTAATTCTCCAATTTTCTTAGAATCATAATAATGAAGTTCAAAACCGTTCGATTTCAGATTTTGCGCAAATGCATTTTCCAGAATACTTCCCATATTGACGTCAACATTCCCCATGAGAAGATCAAACTGAATATTTTCCATACAGGAGGCACAAAGCAGTCCCACATCATTCATATAAAGTTTAAATAAATTATGTTTTTCGCTTAACTGCAATGGTGCCTGTGGTTCCGTTACGTTATAGCATGGCAGCGCAACGCCCGCATCCGCCAGCCAGTTAAAACTGTCTTCATATCTGATAAGTCTTGCCGAAGCCTGAATGCTGTTTAATTTAAATCTCCGATTCTTCTCATTTAACTGGGCTGGAATGCTGTCAAATATTGCCTTGATCTTTATTTTTTCATTTTCCGTAGCATATTTTGCTATATCCAGGCGGTAAAGATCTAAAATACTTCTCTGATTCAGCACCACTTTTGCAATATCATGCGTATCAACATAAATCTGTACGGTTTCTGGCATTCCTCCAACTACAAGATAACTGTAAAAAAGTTTGCAAAGTGTCTCATGTACTGTCTCAGATACTTTTTCCTTTTTGTCATAACACGATTTCAAATACTGCAGTGTATGATTCTGTATGCCATTCGCCCACAAATATTCCTCAAAATCCAGCGGATACATTGGTAAAATCTGTTCAAAGCCAACCGGATAAGATGTGACATCCTTGTACCGCACACCAAGCAGTGAGCCGGATTCTATATAATCAAATCTTCCATCCTCCAATATTAGGATTTCCAACTCTCTGCTCTTATATTAACATTTTTTCTTTGTTTTTCAATGTATATTGTAACATTTTTCAGTACATTTTTCTTTAATTTTTATATGATATCTGTAACATTTTTTAATACATTTTTCTTTTATTTTCAGATAGTATCTGTAACATTTTCCAGAAAATGATCCACATCTTTGCTGCTGTCAAGAAAATCAGACGGTTACATAAACTATGCTGCACAAATTATATGATGCGCAAACGGTGCAAATCAGTTATAATAGTCATGAATAATAAAAATTTAAAAATGGAGTGTTATTGATTCGATGTGTCAATTAGACCCGGCAATAAAAAAAGATATTATAGCCTGCTGTAAAAAATATAATGCAAATAAAGTCATTCTATTTGGCTCCCGTGCCAGAGGAGATAACGGACCTTACAGTGATATCGACCTTGCAATTAAAGGAGCTGATAACTTTGACCGTTTATTTGCCGAATTAAAATACAATGAATTTACGCTGCTTGACATGGATATTATTGATCTGGACGGCAGGGTAAGTGAACCTTTGATGAAAGATATTTTAAATGACGGACATATTTTATATGAGAGGACAGGAAAATGAACCGAAAAATTGAAAACTTTTTTTCAAGCCTTGATACTTTACATGAAGCTTCCGTTACTGACTATACTCAAAACAAAATTGTTTTAAGCGGTTGTGTCAACACCTTCTGCCTGACTTTTGAATTATCGTGGAAAGCAATGAAATACGTTTTGGAGTCAGAAGGTGTCGATAAAGGCAGAACCGGTTCTCCAAAATTGATTCTTATGGCTGCCCTTACGCGTGGATTGATCGAAGATGAAAATGCATGGCTTCGCATGTTACGGCTCCGGAATGACGAATCACATCATTATAATCAGGAATGTGCCATTGAACTGTGCCGCATGATTCCGGAGCTTCTTCCTTATTTTGATGATCTGAAGGAGAAAATTATTGCATTCGGGTACGGAGAATAATACAAAACGCTATTGCACCAGAATCACACTCTAATGCAATAGCGTTTTTTTATGCCCTTTCTTTTTTGTTTCTGCCCCATCTTTTTTTGGTTTCTTTCTTTTTCAGGTTGCCGCGGATTGCCGCATCCAGTTTCCGGAAGCGTTCCTCGTCCGCCTCATCCTGTTCTCTCATGAGATAATTCATTTCCTTGATGACCTGCTCCCCCACATCTTCGCTGATACAGCGGCTTAATTCCTGATTATTTGCGGCAATCGCTGTTCCGACGATCTGCGTCATCAATTCTGTAAACTGTGCCATTTTATCGGTGTTATCAAGTACACTCTGATTCTCATGCTGCGCAGATACTGGCATATTTCTACCTGAATCTGTGTATGGATTCAAATCTGCATGCTGATCCTGTTTTGCAGCATATCCATCCTGAATGCGCGTAACCTGACCAGACTGATGCTCCGCCTTGACAGCTTTTTCATCCTGCGTATATGCAACCTGGTGCAGATCCTGTTTTATTCCCGGATGTGCAGTGCCAACCTCTGCCTGCGCATCAGGTGACATATTATGTACGATCATACGGATCGCTTTCAACTGATATCCCTGTTCTTTTAATTCCTTGATCCTCTGGAACTCCTGAATGTTTTCCTTTGTGTAATACCGGTGCCCAAGTTCATTTCGCGGAACATTAAGCTCCAGTTCATCCTCCCAGTAACGTAATACATGTGACTCTACATTTACAATATTCGCAGCGTCGGAAATCATGTAACGTACCTTTTCCATTCCGGTTCCTCTCCTTCCTTTCACCTGCTAACCTATATTATAAGCATTTAAAAGGAAGCTTACAACGAAAATCGCTCGTCTTATTCCGACAGGAACCGCGAAATATTCGCTGTTGGCAGTAAAAGGTGTGTCAAAATGCAGCGACTGGTAAATTGCACAAAGCGTAAAATTCTTTTGTGACTTTGGTAGAAAATTAGAAAAACTTAGTATGCCTGTTCTAAGCTCAGTGTTTTGCTGCCACGGATGGCAGCAAAAGTCTTAACGCGCCACGGATGGTGCGTTTAAGACGTACACGTCACTCTGTGAACACACCTCGCAGGCATACTTAGCTTTTCTTATTTTCGGACATTGGAACAAAACGGATATACGCCTTGTGCAATTTTCCACTCAAAAATTTAGCTACACCTTTTACTGCCAACAGCAAAATGCTCAGGTTAACCTGAGCATTTCTTATTATTTCTCCATATTGGCAAACTTCGTGTACTGCGGCAGCCATACCAGATTGACGGTACCGATCGGACCATTTCTCTGTTTGGCAATGATGATCTCTGAGATTCCTTTCATCTCAGAATCATGATTATAATAATCATCACGATAGATAAACATAACAACGTCGGCATCCTGCTCGATCGCACCTGACTCACGCAGGTCAGAAAGCATCGGACGGTGATCCGGACGCTGTTCTACGGCTCGTGACAGCTGGGACAATGCGATCACCGGCACGGAAAGCTCTCTCGCAAGTGCCTTTAGGGAACGGGAGATATCTGAGATCTCCTGCTGACGGGAATCAGATCCCCTGCCGGAACCGGACATCAACTGTAAATAGTCAATGATGATCAGCTTCAGATCATGCTCTAACTTATATTTCCGGCATTTGCTCCGCATCTCCGCGATGGAAATACCAGGCGTATCATCGATGATAAGCTCCGAATTACCGATCGTTCCGGCACCTTCAATCAGCTTCTCCCAGTCAGAATCTGAGAGGTTACCGGTTCGGAGTGCCTGTGCATCCACCCTTGACTCTAAGGAAAACAGACGGTTTACAAGCTGCTCCTTTGACATCTCGAGTGAAAAGATCGCCGTGCACATATGCTCATGAAATGCTACATACTGTGCAATGTTAAGAACAAACGCCGTTTTACCCATGGAAGGACGCGCCGCGATCAGGATCAGATCGGACGGCTGCAGGCCAGCCGTGCGGTAGTCAAGATCAATGAAACCTGTCGGGATTCCTGTAACGGTGCCGGATGTCTTGGCTGCATTCTCGATCTTTTCGAGCGCATTCATAACGACCTGGCGGATCGGCACGTAATCACCGCCTCCGCCGCGTGTGGAAAGCAGATCAAACACCTTTTTCTCGGTGATATCCATGACTGTTTCAACACTCTCTTTACCCATGTAACACTCATTTTCGATCTCTTCATTTAATTTGATGAGTTTGCGCCGCATGGAATTGTCTTTTACGATCTGTGCATAATATTTTACATTTGCCGAGGTTGGGACTGCATTTAACAGATCCCTTACAAACTCTAAGCTTGCAATCTCTGCCGGCACATCTTTTTCTTTTAATTTATTCTGCAAAGTGACCAGATCGACCGGAAGTCCTTTGCTGTATAATTCGATCATGGTATCAAACAGGATCCCGTACTGCTTGTAATAAAAATCCTCACTGATGAGCATTTCCATTGCAGTGAGGATCGCATCTTTGTCCATGATCATAGAGCCAATGACCGACTGTTCTGCCTCGCGGCTGTTCGGCATCGTGCGGTTGATCAGTGTTTCTTCCATTCTTATTCCTCTACTACATGTACGTTAAATTTACCTACTACCTTCGGGTGAAGCTTGATTGCAACTTCTGTCACACCAAAGGTACGGATCGGCTCCGGTAACTGCATTTTCTTTTTGTCAAGTTCCATGCCAAGCTGTGCTTTGGCTGCAACAGCGATCTCTTTGGTGGAAACGGAACCGAATGTACGTCCGCCCTCACCGGCCTTCATTTTTACGGTAACTTTTTTATCTTTTAACTCTTCCGCAAGTGCCAGTGCAGCCTCATACTGCTCCTGTGCCACTTTGTCTGCGTGCTGGTTCTGCAGTTTTAAATCATTGAGGTTTTTTGGTGTTGCCTCAACGCCTAATTTTTTCGGGAAAATCGCATTGCGCGCATAGCCGTCGCTGACATTCACGATCTCTCCTTTTTTCCCTAATGCTTTTACATCTTCTAATAAAATAACTTTCATATATAAAACCTTCTTTCCTGATTATTCTGATATATCGCCCTCTTTTAACATCTCATCAATCGTATCCTGAATGATATGTTTTGCCTGCTGCAGTGAGCAGTTGGTGAGCTGGGCTCCGGCAACGTTTAAGTGTCCGCCGCCGCCAAGACGCTCCATAATAAGCTGTACATTGATTTCATCAATGGAACGGGAACTTACATAAATCTTTCCCTGGTATTCCGTAAGCACAAAAGACGCTTTGATGCCGACGATATTTAAAAGTTCATTTGCCGCCTGTGCACAGACGATGGTCGGACTCTCCACCTCATCTGCCGGACAGATGGAAATTGCAAATGATCCACGGTAAACTTCCGCGTGACGCACTGCTTCCGCGCGCGCCTTGTACGCTGCCATATCATTGCGGAGCATTTTTCTCACTCTCGTCACCTCCGCACCCGCACGTCTTAAATAAGCGGCCGCCTCAAAAGTACGGACACCGGTCTTTGTCATAAAATTGTTGGTATCGATCAGGATACCTGCATAGATGCAGTCTGCTTCACACGGGGCAAGACGGATATTTTCGGAAAAATACTGCAGCACTTCGGCAATCATCTCGCATGCACTTGAAGCATACGGCTCCACATAAGAGAGAACCGGATTCTCGATCACCTCATTTGTCTGTCTGTGATGATCGAATACACAGACGGTCTGCGTGCGCTTTAACAGTTCCGGACATTCGGTGTAACTCGGACGGTTTACATCCACAACGACCACAAGCGTATTCTCATTGGTAAGCATAAGCGCTTCTTCGTTTTTGATAAAAAGATCTGCCGGATATCCCTTTTCCTCGGTAAAACACTCTACCAGCGGGCGCAGGGACGAAGTGATCTCATTTAACACGATCTGTGCCTTTTTGCCAAGTACCTTTGCCGCACAGTAAATACCGATCGCTGCACCGAGAGAATCCACATCGCTGATGCTGTGTCCCATAATGATCACATGCTCCCTGCTCTCGATGATCTCACGGAGCGCATGTGCTTTTACCCTCGCCTTAACTCTGGTGTTGCGCTCTACCTGCTGCGTCTTTCCACCATAATAAGTAATATCCTCGCCATCACGCACAACGACCTGGTCACCGCCACGTCCTAATGCAAGGTCAATGGACATACGCGCATACTCATAATTCTGTGTATAGCTTTCGCCATTTGCACCGATACCAATACTGAGTGTCACCGCCATCTCATTGCCGACCTTAACTGTTTTTACATCCTCGATCAGGCTGAATCGGTCTTCGCGGAGTTTTGCAAGATACTGATATTTCAATACAACAAAATACTTATCTTTTTCAATCTTGCGGACTAACGCATCCAGTTCCGTAAAATATTTATTGACTTTCCGGTCGATCAGCGCCACCAGAAGCGATCTCTTTACATCTTCAATGCTGTCAAGCGCCTCATCATAGTTGTCGATATACACAAGCCCCGCAACCATTTTCTGTTCCTGGTTTTCCCGCATGTAACGGTTCTTTTCCGTCTCATCGAAAAGATACACCGCTGTCAGATATTCGTTGCTTTCATCGAGCGTAACAAGACTGTCCACACTGTTTAACTCTTCAAAGTAGATTCTTTTTAAAGAAACACGGAAATCCTGATCTTTCAATTTCAGGCTCACTGATTCTGACCCTTCATTTTTCTGTAGAAATTCCTTTGTCAATGAAGGAAAAATCGTCGTGATCGACTTGTGATATTTTTTATCTTTCCCGGTCAGTTCTGTAAACTGTTCATTTACCCACAAAATCTTCGCATTGTAGTCTAACAGTGCATATGGTATCTCAAATTCATTTAAAAGCTGCCTCTGTACTGTTCCGTACTGCGTTGCAAAATTGATCAGCTCATTGACTAAAACCGGCTTATTTCTCACATACACGATCAGGGACACCACAAAATAAATTGCGGTAAATATTGAAAACATCACACCTGAAAGTATGTCATCCATATAGATCACGACATTCATACATATCAGAAGAATCGTCATGAACATGGGCCAGTAAAGAGATTTTCGAAGTCTGCCTCTGAGCTTTACTTTATTACTTTTCATAATACTAATCTCCTAAATAAAAAGAAACCCGTGACCAAAAACGCATATGTCACCGCTTATTCTTCCACTCGTCCTAGAATAGTCTTTGCTAACAATTATAGCATTTTGCCCTCTTAAGATAAAGTATTTTTTAAAAAAGGAACCGTTGCAGTCATTCTGCCCGATTCCTTTTTCCTGTCTGTGACCTGATCCGGTCGTATTTAGTTCTGGCTCTCCGTATCCCGCGGAACAAGTGTCAGATAATTATCGGTATCCATATCATTGATCAGATTATCCGATAAAATCCTGTCACCGGAAACTTTCGGTTCCTCCCGCACGAAACTCTCCTCGTCAAGTTGATACCCCGTTCCTTCCGTATAAACAGCGCTGATAAATCCGGATTCCTGTCCACCGCCATAAATTGGAAAAATGATCGTATGCCAGTCATTTTCCATGTCTTCACTGATCATTACCGGAGTATGGATCTGCGAAAATGCTCCAAGCACCTCGAACTGACCATTTTCTCCCGGTCTTAAAATAAGTGCCGCATCCCCGCGATTATCAGATGTTGTATCTCCGATCGTGACCGCTACGATCTCATCCGTTCCGTCCTCGTTAAGATCCGTGTAATTATAGTAATACCGTGTCTCTTTGCATTCTTCTTCCGGAATCTGATAATACTCCGTCAGAAATGCTGCAAGATCCGGATATTCCTCATCCTCAGAATATTCTTCCATCACATTGTAGTTTTGTTCGTCCTGCTCTGCCGAAAAGAAATGTTCTTCTAATGTTTTCTCCGTCTGGGTATCTGTCTGTTCCATTGTATTTGCAGTATTTTTTTGTCCGCAGCCTGCCGTACCTGCCAGCACTGTCAGGAAAAATACCATACATAATGTCTTTTTCATGTGTCCTCCACCTGTCCGTACTGCTTACCGTTTTGGTTTATCATATATATTATATGATTCCATGCACAATTCCAAGACATTCTTGCGAAGTTTAAGAAATCCTTTAGACATTTTACTCTTACGTCCAAACCCTACAACAATCTCTGAATCTCCTCCAACGACGGCATGACACGCAGGGCACCTTTTCTTGTTGTAATGATGGATGCTGCTGCATTGGCAAATGTGAGCATTTCTTTTAACTGCTGTTTTGTAAGGTTATCTAAGCCATACTTTAATATATGGTGCAGGCAACATGCCCCAAAGCTGTCTCCGGCACCGGTGGTTTCGATCGTGTTTTTCTGTAAAAATGCAGGAACTTCAACCAGCATATCCTTATAATAGGCTCTGCTTCCGTCCTTTCCCATGGATAAAAGGATGAGCGGGATCTGATAGGTCTGCTGCAGCATGTGGATCCCTTCGGTGTAATCTTCTTTCCCGGAAAACCACTGGATCTCATTGTCCGAAATTTTTAAGATATCACAGACGGATAAACCATATGCCATCTGCGTTCTTGCATCTTCCATGTCTTTCCAGAGCGGCTCCCTGATATTCGGATCAAAGGAAAGAATCGCGCCGTTTTCTTTTGCGACTTTAATTGCATGTCTTGTCGCACTTCTGACCGGTTCATTGGTCATGGATAGTGTGCCAAAATGAAAGATTTTTGCATCTGCAATAATGTCATGCCTGACCTCATCCTCCCGGAGCATCATATCTGCACCCGGATTCCGGTAAAAGGAAAAATCGCGGTCGCCGTCCGGCTTTGTCTCAACAAACGCAAGCGTGGTGCGTACATCCTCATCTGTCAGAAGTCCGCTCACATCAATTCCGGCTGATTCCACGGCAGCACGAAGCTGTCTGCCAAAAATATCATTTCCGACTTTTCCTAAAAATGCGGTGCGATGACCTAACTTATTTAACATTGAAAGTACATTACACGGTGCCCCTCCCGGATTTGCCTCATAGACCGGGTTGCCCTGACCGCTGGTGCCGTTTTCTGTAAAATCGATTAATAGCTCGCCGAGAGCGGCTACATCATATTGTTTGTTCATTTATGTGCTCCTTTCTGCTATGTTAAGCTAATGCAAAGTTCTGGTTTGGTTTGTTGGAACGTTGAGAGAACGGCACAGATTTAACGAAGGCACGCTCTCGCTGCCTGTCGCTCGCAGCGGATACTAAGTGAGCAAAATACGCTCACTAAGTACCGGCGGCTCCCCAGCACCTTCTTATAAATCCGTGCCGTTCTCTCAACTGCCTGCAGTCTGTGGCAGATTTCGCCCTGGCTTCTCGGTAGTGACTGACGAATATCTCCGCAAAAGGCGTGCCGCAAGGTAATGGCTGGCAAATTGAGCGAAGCCGGGGCTGCTTTTGTGACTTTGGTAGAAAATTAGAAAAACTTAGTATGCCTGTTAACACACAGTGTTGTGCTGCCACGGACGGCAGCCCAAGTCCTAATGTGCCCGGATGGCACATTTAGGACGCACACGTCACTCCGCCACACACCCCCGCAGGCATACTTAGCTTTTCTTATTTTCGGACATCGGAACAAAACACGCCCCGGCTTCGCTCAATTTGCCTTCACAGCACCTCCGGCATCCACCTTTCCATATATTTCCTTACACTTCCTTAACGTACACCTGCCACGACTTATACTCGTTCCCAAGCCGCGGAACCGGCACTCCAGCATATACAAGCTGTGCCCCCGTAAAATACTCCGGCTCAACAGAGTTCGGTGTCCCATTGATCCGCTGCCCATTTTCGCCACCGGTCTGCATTCCGACAACTTCCACCCGGTACTTTTTATCTTCCCCAAGTCCCCGCAGCTTCACATACTCCGTCGCCGGATTACACTGCGTATTCAGCGTTACCACAGTAACCAGCGCCTCGCTTCCATCCGGCCTGCAATACTCCCACGCAGCATATTCTTTTTTCTGTCAGACATCCGTCAGCCTGTAATACCTGCCCTGCCGGATCAGCATCTCAAAACGGTGGTAATTTTTGAGCTGTGCCCTGACCTGCTCCTTTTCTTCTTCCGTCAGCAGATTTAAATCCAGCTCATAACCAAAACTGCCCGCCATGGCAACTGCTGCCCGCGTCGCAAGCTCTGTCGTCCTTCCGGTCTGGTGGTTCGGCACCGCCGACACATGGGAACCGACCGTACAGGACGGATAGGCAAATGATGTTCCATACTGTATTTTGACACGCTCGATCGCATCCGTATTGTCACTGCACCAGATCTGCGGTGTATAATACAACATTCCCGCATCAAATCTCCCGCTGTTTTTGACCAGACATCCGTCAGATGGCGGTTCATATCCATCTTGACATAATCCGCTTTTGTGTCGTCGAGCACTTTCGCAATCTGTGCAAAAATGCCATCCACAACTTCTTTTCTGGAATAATCCAGTACTAACTGATAGCGTGCACGCACCGGCTTCCTTCCCGGAATCGTAAATGCCCAGTCCGGATGTTTACGGTAGAGGTCACTGTCCTCATTGATCATTTCCGGCTCGATCCAGATTCCAAATTTCATGCCAAGTGCCCGGATTTTTTCTGCCACTTTGGAAAGAGGCATACCAAGTTTTTTCTCATTGACCGTCCAGTCGCCCAGTCCCGCCAGATCATCATCGCGCTTTCCGAACCACCCGTCATCAAGCACCAGCATCTCCACGCCAAGCTCCGCCGCATGTTTAGCGATCTCTATGATCTTTTCCCCGGTAAAATCAAAATAAGTTGCTTCCCAGTTATTGATAAGTACCGGTCTTTTAGTATCGCAGTATGCACTGCGGCAGATATGGCTGCGGATCAGCCGGTGCAGATTCCACGAAAGCGCCGAAAAACCATTTGCCGAATAACTCAGCACTGCCTCCGCCTTAAAATTGCCGCTGTACAAAAGCATACAGCCATAACATTCGCCGGCATCTTCCCCTGTCTGTTTGCCTGACAGCATCACAAACGGATTCTGCTGATGGCCGGATGCCCCCCCCTGCTTCCAAAAACCTGATTTGCATGCTCCACCGGGGTGCGTTCAAAAATCCGCTCCATCCCATGTCTGCCGTGGAAATGGATCACATCAAACTCTCCGGTCATAAAATCGAGTGCAGCACTTGCCGCCTTTTCTACATGAACCGCCTCTGTGCCACAGTTTGTAATCTGTACAGCCCTTGTGATGATATCAAGTTCTGCAAATACACCGTAGAGCAGTGTCACACGCACACCACCCGGCGCATCCTCCAGATATACTTTTAACGTCTCACTCTCTGCGCCCGTTTCGTCATAAGTAGCCGGACTGCGGAAATCCCCGTTTCCAAAACACGGATACTCCTGTGGCAGTGCATCCATGGAATATGTCTTGTCGCACTCCGCCTCATACGGATTGCCGGAAAATCCCCTGTCATAATAGGTCAGAAGATACCGCATATCGCCTGTTAAACGTTTTCCATAATAAAGATGGAGCAACTGCCCGTAATTGCCGACTCCCATCTGGTAAGTCGTATTTTTGTATGCAGTGTGATCAGTTTCTGCTCCTGATCTATGATGATTGCCATAGTTTTTCCCCTTCCACTCCAAACTTATTTCCGGTAAAATACCTTTGCCTCGTAAGGTCTTAAATAGATGCCATTTTCTGTTTTTACCACATCGTCATAATTGCTGATCAGGACTTTCCCGTCCCCGGTAAAACCGTCTTCCAGGGTAAAATCCATCTCCTGCTCCCTGAAATTGCAGACCACAAACAGTTTCTCATCTCCAAGTGTTCTGGTGTACGCAAACACATCCGGGTGTTCAATCGCCTTACTCTTGTATACACCATACACAATAATCTCCATCTGATGACGCAGTTCGATCAGTTTCTTATAATAAGAAAATATAGAATCCGGATCGTTTACCTGTGCTGCCGCATTGATCTTTTTATAATTCTCATTGACAGAGATCCACGGTGTTCCTGTCGTAAATCCCGCATTGTCGCTGTCATCCCAGTGCATCGGGAATCTTGCATTATCACGGCCGATGGCATTGACAAATTTTAACATGGTCTCCTCGTCCAAAATACCGCCCCCGACAAAATCACGGTATGCATTTTTGATCTCAATATCGCGGAACTCCGAAAAATCCCTGCATTTCCGGTTTGTCATTCCAAGTTCCTCGCCCTGATAAATATAAGGTGTTCCCTTCATAAAATGCAGACAGGTTGCAAGCATTTTTGCAGAGATCTCGCGGTACTCCTCACTGTCATTTCCAAATCTTGACACGGCTCTTGGCTGATCGTGGTTATCCCAGTAAAGACTGTTCCAAGCCACACCTTCAAGTCCGTCCTCCCATTTCTGAAATACCTTTTTGAGCTCCACCAGATCAAAACTGCCGTCACTCCATTTGCCATACTGTGTCTGTCCGAGATTGACATGCTCAAATGTGAAGATCATATCCAGCTCATTTTCGTTTGTTCCGGCATAGCGTTTTGCATCTTCAACGCCTGCTCCGGCACCTTCGCCGACTGTCATCCAGTCAAATCTGGAGATTACCTTTTCATTCATCTCTTTTAAATACTCATGTACACGCGGGCCATTGTTGACATAAGGAGAAGAATCCCCGAATTTTTCATTGCCACGCACCACACCGTCCGGAAAACGCTGGTCTTTTGATATCATCGTAATGACATCCATACGAAATCCGTCGATGCCGCGCTCGCCCCACCAGGTCATCATGTCATAGACTTCCTGTCTGAGTTTTGGGTTTTCCCAGTTGAGATCCGGCTGTTTTTTGGAAAACATGTGAAGATAATACATATCCGTTGTCTGATCGTACTCCCATGCAGATCCGCCAAAACAGGAACCCCAGTTATTCGGTTCTTTTCCGTCCCTTGCCTCACGCCAGATATAATAATCGCGGTACGGGTTATCCTTACTTTTTCTGCTCTCCACAAACCACCGGTGCTCATCGGAACTGTGGTTGACGACCAGATCCATGACGATCTTAATGCCAAGTTTGTGTGCCTCGGCAAGCATTTCATCGAAATCTTCGAGTGTACCAAACTCCGTCATGATATCTCTGTAATCACTGATATCGTAACCGTTGTCATCGTTCGGAGACTGATAGACCGGGGATAACCAGATCACGTCAATTCCCAATAATTTTAAATAAGACAACCGGCTCTTAATGCCGCGAAGATCGCCGACACCATCACCATTGCTGTCCATAAAGCTGCGCGGATAGATCTGGTAGACTACCGCTTCTTTCCACCATTTTTTTTCTTCCATAGGAATCCTCCATTCTTGCGCCGGTTTTGCGCATGCACTATTTACCTTCCTGCTATATACCTGGCTCATATACATATTGAATTAAGTCGTCTCCCTTACTACAAGTGATACCGGCAGAGTAGTGCGGTTCGGCACAAGTTCCCCATTGCCGGAACGGACGAGCAGTTCCACCGCCATTTTTGCCATCTCTTTGATCGGCTGATGGATCGTCGTGATCGGCGGCGTTGTTAATGATGCAATATTGACATCATCGAAACCCACGATCTTCATCTGCGACGGCACATCAATGTTCAAATTATGGCACACCTGAAGAAGCTGCGCTGCGATCAGATCACTGCTGGCAAAAATTCCGTCTGTATCCGGGTTTTCCTTTAGCAGTTTTTCGAGAATCTGATGGTATTCGAGATGATTATATTCAAAGGCCGTGGTATCTGCGATCTTATAAGAAATACCCTGTTTTTCACAGACTGCACGGAAACCAACTGCACGCGCATCCGCAGGCATGGCAGTTTCATGGACACCGCTGATGTGGATCAGATGTTTACATCCGCAGTCGATCAGATGCTGCGCTGCAAGACGTCCGCCCTGCTCATTGTCACACTCCACCTCCGCTGTTCCATTTTCAAGATAACGCTCGATCGTGATCAGCGGCACATTTAATCCGGTAAACTTTTCCACGCCGACCGTTCCACTGCAGAGAATGACTCCCGCCACGCGGTTGCTCGTGCACATTTCCATGTACTCCCATTCTTTTTCATTTTTCTCCTGGGAGTTAAACAGTAAAATCTTATGATCATAATGATACGCCTGACTCTCCAAATTACTGATCAGCTCCGCAAAATACGGATGTCTGATGTGCGGCACGATCACACCGATCGTGTTCGTCGTCTGTTTGGAAAGCGAACGCGCTACTTCGTTCGGGCGGTAATTGAGTTTCTTCATCGCCTCATATACTTTTTTTCTCGTTTCTTCGCTGATATATCCACGGTTATTCAGCACACGGGAAACAGTGCTTACGGTAAGCCCTGTCTCCTTTGCCACATCCTTTAAGGTTGCCATACTTCCTCCCCGAAAACCTGTATCTTCTCTCTACTGCCCTTTTCCATGCAAAATTTTTCTGCAGTTTCAGGCAGTTCGAATATACCTGTGATTGTACCACAATCTGCAGTCACTTCAAGAATCACATCATCAAAAAGCAGAGAAAAATCACGGATTCCGACACCTGTTGCAAATGTTTCTTCACCGATTTTTAACTCTCCGGTTTTTGCATTGTATACAAAGTCAGTCTTCTGGTTGATGCGGGCACTTAAAATGTCCTCTGACTCTGCGCGGGTAATCTGAATTTCCGTTGCTGTGTCCGGTGCAAATTTCCACTGAAATAAATCCTTTGCTGACACATGTTCATCTGCAACTTTTGCTGCGGTGTCTGCCATCAGTGCCTCATTTTCAGTATCCTGCTGCCGGACATTTTTCATTGTATTGTCATACACAGGTTTCCTGCTGTCCTCATACTCCCTGACCGGTTCCTGCCTGAGCACTTTTTCACCATTCTTATAAGCAACGGAAAACTCTCTCGGCAGTCCCATCGCCCCGGTATAATTTCTTCCGCGGTTTGGAAATCTGAGCCACGGAACTGAGATCACACGATTTCCTGTATTGCTGTAAGTCTGCGCCGCATAAGCTATCTTGTTGATGTATGCCGCATGACGCACACCGTCGGTCTGAAATTGATATCCATCAAACTCTCCCCAGAAGTAAAAACCGTCTGCGCTCCAGAACATCCAGGTCTCATTTCCTTTTTCATCTTTCAGGCATACCAGATCCGGACATTCCCACGCCTCTTTGAATGTCAGGCGGTCGGTCTGTTCCCATTTTAGCAGATCGGTGGAACGAAAAATGCCAAAATCATTTTCCTCTAACCACAGTGTCATGATATAGGCACCGCTTTTTTCATGCCAGAACACCTTCGGATCACGGTTTTCTTTACAAACCGTCGGAAGCACACTTTTGTCAATTTTATGGAGTGTCTCCCCTCCATCCGTGCTGTATGCAATGCGCTGGGTAAACTGTTTCCCTGCGCTCCATTTATTATTATTTCCGGCTGCCGTATAGAAAAATACCAGCGCATCTTCCGGCAGTCCGAGCATCTTACGATCATTTACAATACCGCTTCCGGAAAACATCGTTCCGGTCTCATCCGGGAAAAGTACATCATCCTTCTGCTCCCAGTGCAGTAAATCCCTGCTTACCGCGTGCCCCCAGCTCATATTTTCCCACTGCACATCAAACGGGTTATGCTGGAAATACAAATGATACACGCCCTCGGCATATACAAGGCCATTCGGATCATTCATCCATCCGGTCTGCGGTGTAAAATGAATCGAAGGGCGGTGGAAAGCCTCACCCTGCGTAGCACGGAGAGATTTTTCTTCCGTTTCAGGTACGTCCTCATTTCTGATTCCGTCAAAGAAAGCTTTCCTAAGATCCCCTCTTAGAATTAGTGTTTTGTCGGTAAATTGCTTTACCGGAAAACGGGCATAATAACTGACAGGGTATGTTTCATCCTCTGCCTCTCCCGCCGGGATCTGAAACTCAAACAGCTTTGTTTCGCTGTTATTCTCCCGGCAGAATATCTCAAGCATACGGTTGTTTTTTTTGCCGCCAAACGGCAGTTCGCCATACGTGGCACAGATCGGAATAAACAGCCACCCTTTTTTGATGTATATTTCCTTTTCCATGTCTTACAACCTCCTACTTATATTTTTCCTTTTTAACCAGCACTTGTAAGCACATAACATCTTTCACTGGTCAGCATGGGAAACTGTATACTTTTCCATCCACCTGTGTGGTCTGGTTTACACATTCTTTCACCCACTCCTCATCGGAAAGATCGACTGCATACTGGGAAGCAAGTGCAACAACATCTGTGGTGTCTAAGATCGCCATGGTCGGTGCTGTTCCTGAGTTATATGCACTTGTCACTCTCGTATATGGAGATTCACCGGTTCCGCATGCCTGAACCTCAAGTTCGATTCCTGTCTCCTCTTTAAATGCCTCTGCCATATCTTCAAGTGCTGTCTGGATTTCACCTTTACTGTTTAACATCGTGATCTGTGTTCCTGCTAAATCTGCGGTGTCGATATTCCCTGTGCTCTCAGTTCCGGCTGCTGTACTCTCACTGGCATCGCTGCTGTCCGCTGCGTTGCTTCCTGCATTACTGCCTGTATTTGCGCTGCCGGAATTGCTGTTGCTGCCACAGCCTGCTAACATCCCCATTGTCATTGCTGTCCTTACTGTGCCCTTACTTTAACACTGCTTTCTCCGTATGTCAATCGGTTGACATACGATTTGTCAGTTATAATCAAATAATCGCTTCTATTTTTGTACATATTCACAACATATATTTTGCATTTTTAATCATTTATGGGCAGAAAGGACTATTGAAGCCTTGTGTTTTATGTTAATCGGTTGACATTTTAAATTTTATCAATTCCGATTCCTGTTTATGGTACTGGAAACACACACACCTATCATGCAAAGCAAAAAGAGGACCTCACAACTTAGTTGCAAAATCCTCTTTCCGGTGTGCCACACATTTTACTGTATGACGGGTATATTAAATTTATTTGGGAACTACTTACTGATCTTTATCTTCTTTGCACTGCTGAAACTTCCATAAACTTTTGCTCCTGTGGAATCTTTCTTATAAGCACGCACTTTTACATAATATGTCTTGCCTTTTGCCAATTTTCCAAGTGTTTTTGATGTGCCTGATATTGTTACTTTCTTTACATTCTTTTTGAATTGCTTATCCGTAGAATAAACAATCTGATATCCGGCTGCACCTTCCACTTTCTGGACTATAACTTTTGCTTTTCTTCCCGAAACAGCTTTCATTTTCTTAATTGCAGATTTCTTTACAGTCACTTTCTGCCATTTCGCATATAAAGTAAGATTCTTTTTGCTGCTCTTTGAGATTGTTTTAATTCTCTTTGTATACTTGCTGTCTGTATACCAGCCCTTAAAGACATATCCCTTTTTGGAAGCAGATTTTAAATTTACCTTTTCATTGTAATAATATTCCGGGTTTTTGCTGCTGTTTTTACCTTTTCCTAACTTATAGGTAATTTTATAACCTACCGTGATCTTACAGGACGCGCTTACTCTGCTTCCATCTTTTGCCGTTGCCGTGATCGTGGTCACACCATTTTTCAATGCTTTTACTTTCCCATGCTTATCAACAGTCGCAACTTTTTTGTTGGAAGATGTCCACTTAACGTCTTTAATATCTGCATCAGATGGTGAAACAACAGCCTTTAATGTAAGCGTTGCACCTTTTTTCATTCCGGCTTTTGTTTTATTTAACGTGATTTTTTTAACTTTTACTTCTTTCTTCTCTGTTTCCGGTTTCTTTTCTGTATCTTTCTCCGGAGCATTTTTAATTTCTCCAAGTTTTACAGTACCAAATACTTCCGGTTTAGACCATCCCATTCCTGTTTCATCGTTCCAGCTCAATGTACCAATTCTTTTGCCACTTGCATCAGCATCATTGATCTGAAATTCAAGTCCGATCTCATCTCCGGCTTTTGGTGTGATATCCGTCCATTTAAATGACGCTTCAACAACATATCCGTCAGAAGTTATTTTTGCCACAGACTTCATATTCTCTTCAAGGCACTTTTTGCCATTAAATGAGTGATCATTTGCATAACTGATCCTGTACTGCTTGTCATCGTCTTCATAAGAGTTGGATTTTCCATTATTTTCGTCGATAAATACTTCTAAGGAATCCTGCTCCCATGCATCACCGTTGGTATTATTGAGGACAGGATCTTTGATCTCGGCATATACATAAAAATTGTCTTTATCCCAGAGTAACTTCGCATTTGCAGAAACATTGGAGCCGAGATTGATTGTAATCGGAATGGTTCCGGCATTATCCCATACCGCATCTTTATCTCCGTCTACGGTAACTGTACCATAGGCAGCTTTCTCCACCCCTGGTTTCATCGTTACTTTCGCGTAATATTTACTGCTTGTTCCCTGTTTTCCTGTCAAATCATTAAATGCGGCTGTTTTATCCCCATTTGTGACCACAACATCCATTCCGATCACTTTTGCAACGGAAAGTCCTGATAACGGTACCTTTATGGTTGCCTGATAACCATTTTCTACTTCTGCTGCCTCGCTTCTTTTTACCGTTACGGTCACTGGTGTGATGTCATCTTTTCCGGAATTTGCAGAATCCACATAAACAGCAACTGCATCATTATCATCTTTTACGGCATCTTCTACCGTAACCTGCACGGTAAGACCATCTTTATCCCACATCGAAATAAAGGAAGCCGTGATATCATTCTGCATGATACTGTATGTCTTTCCTGTCACTGCATCACCTTTTTTCTCTGCAGCAACTACATCCTGAATTGACGGCTGGAGTCTGGATGCATCTACATACGCCCAGTACGCAGGTTTTGCTTTATAATTTCCATCAAAAAGCAATGGGCACTGCGCAGAGCCGTCTGCACCACCACCAACACCAGACTGTTCATGTAACCATGAATTTGGCTCGATGACCCCCCATACGGTCAATCCGGAAACGTTCGAACCATCTGCTTTTAAGCCTTTGATCGCATCGAATAACTGTTTATGGCAATATGCAATTTTAGTATACTCGCTCTCTTTTGTTGCCATACCTGATGTATAAGATGCACTTGATTTAAAATCAAGCTCTGTAAGCTGTACTTTTCCTGCAGCTTTTGCATATTTTTCAGCCACTGTTTTAAACTGCGTGGCAGAAAAACTATCCACACTGTAATGTGCCTGCATGCCAAATGCATCCAGTCTGGTTCCATCGGCAGCCTTTACATCATTGATGAGTTTTACAATACCCTCACATTTTGTATTATCCGTCTCACCAAAATCGTTGTAATAAAGCTCTACATTTTTCGGTGCATACTGGTTTGCATATCTGAAGGCATTGATGATAAATTCGTTGCTCTTATATACATGCCACCAGCTTGAATTATTTCCATGACGGATCTCATCGAGACTTTCCGCTGCACTCACGGTATCTGTACGGTAAGAGTTTCCAATGACAGCCTCATTTACAACATCCCAGCCATAAAATAATCCGTCATATTTTCCATTTGCAGCCTCCCCGAAGTAATGGTCAAAGACACTTGAAATAAACCATTCAAGACGGCGGTTCATGGTCTCTTTGTCCACATAAGGTTTGGTTTTATCATAATTTTCATGGAAAAACCATTCCTGTGTCTGGGAATGCCATACAAGGACATGACCACGGATACGGATTTTGTTATCCGGATTTTCATTATTCCACTCACAGATTTTATTTATTAATTTATCTGCACGTGAAAAGTCCAAGCTGTCACCGGCTTCATTTACGACCGGGACTTCAAGATCCTGTCCTTTAAATTGGATCGTCTTTGTGTTGACTTTATCCTCTAACTGATAGTTGAACAATGCATCCGGTTTTAATTCGTTTCCAGATGTAACCGCATTAAAGTGTTTTTCCACCAGTTCCATCAGCGTATCATCATTGATCTCATCACCGGTCACTGCTGTGCCGGCAACTACATCATTGCCTAAAGCAGCTTTCACACTTTCTTTCCAGTCCGGGATGTCCTTCTCAATAGATGGCTTTTCTCTTTCAATCTTATTCATGGACACACCGGTCACATAGTAAGTCCCTTTTACGCAATCGCCCTGTCCATAGTTGGTTCCCTGTTCTATAATACGGATGACCACCTGATCTGCAGCTTTCGGTATTTTGAAAGTTCCCTCATATTTTGTCCATTCTCCAGCTTTTAATGTCTTTGTACAGTCTCCTGACAAAATACCTGCTGAATAACTTCCAAGATATGTTGCCTCACCACCGGAAACATAGAATGGTGCAAACTCCACATTTCTCTGCTCTTCCGGAGCATCTTTGTAATCATCGGACAATTTCGCCCAGAATGAGAATTTGTATGTTTCCCCTTTTTCAACCGCATCCGTGATATCCTGTGAAAAACAATCCCCAGGGGTGGCAGTTTCCTGATTACGTGTAAGTACACCGTATGTTTTAAGACCGGAATCTGCGATTTCTTCTTCCTCTGCTGCAACTGAAACAACCGATTCTCCGGCTGCACTGTTCCATGACTCCGCCGCTTCGGACGCTGCAAAATCACCGTTTTTTATAATATTATCCCCCAGTTTTGCATCGCCTGCTCCTGCTTTCAGTTCAAAGGTCACGCTCACAAGACTTACCGTTGCATTTTCCGGTTTATCTTCCGTTATCATGATTCCGACTGCATCAATAGCGCCATCCCCCGATGGATTTATCGTATACTCCGTCTGTCCGCTTAATCCGTACTGTGTATTAGCTGCTGTTGCATCATCTCCACCGTTGTATACTTTCAGACTGATCGGTACTTTCTGATCCGCCACCTGAAATGTAACAGCATTCACCTGTGACATTTCGATACTCTCCGGCAACGTCCATTTCACCTGATTATACTGTTTTGCAAAAGACAATTTCCACTGTCCATCTGCGAGTTCATAATCCGCGTCTCCCCATGCCACTTTCAGCTGATCTGCAGTAAAAACTTTTTTTACCCCTGAATTTTCGTTTTCATCTGCATAGACAACTGCATTTTCAAGATATGGTGTCAGCACCGGTCCTATCCCGGTAAAGACCATAGCACTGCACAAGGCTGCGCATACCCCTGCTTTCCAATTTCGTTTCAAACCCCGTTCTCCTCCTTATATATATTTTCTACCGTTACAAATTTATGTTAGCAGAAGAAAATATTAAAAATAGGGGAATTTTTATAGAAAAAAACCGGACAAATAATAGAATACACTCTCTGCAGACATCCATTATCATGAGTTAAAAAAGTGGAGAATCCTGCAAAAAACAAAATTCTCCACTTTCTATCATGTTTTTACCACATGATATATATTATAAATTTACTTTTTGGGCTACTTACTGATCTTTACCTTCTTCACACTGCTGAAACTTCCATAAGCCTTTGCGCCTGTGGAATCTTTCTTATAAGCACGCACTTTTACATAATAGTTCTTGCCTTTTGAAAGTTTGCTTAAGGTTTTTGATGTTCCTGTCGCTGTCACTTTCTTTACAGCTCCCTTTTTCACAACGACTTTTTCCCATTTTGCATATACAGTAATGTTCTTTTTACTGTTCTTTGCGATCGTTGTGATTTTCTTTGTGTACTTGCTGTCTGTATACCAGCCTTTAAATGCATAACCTTTCTTTGAAGCTGCCTTTAAGTTTACTTTCTGGTTGTAATAATATTCCGGATTCTGGTCATTATTTTTTCCTTTACCCAGTTTATAAGTGATCTTATAACCTACTGTGATCTTACAGGAAGCACTCACACCACTGCCGTCTTTTGCTGTCGCTTTGATCGTGGCAGTTCCGTTTTGCAGTGCTTTTACTTTTCCGTTTTTGTCAACGGCAGCAATTTTTGCATTGGATGAAGACCACTTGATAACTTTATTTGTTGCTTTTTCCGGTGCGACAACAGCCTTCAATGTAAGGGTTTCACCTTTTTTCATTCCAGCCTGTGTCTTGTTTAATGTAATTTTATGGCTGTATCCTTCCCACTACCAGGGCGGATTAGGAACTTTCATCCATTAGTGACGTGCGCCGCAAGGCGCACCAAAAAACACCGTGCCAGCGTTTCAAACGTCTGCACGGTGTTTTATTCATCACATATTGTTATTCACTATGAGTTTACCCGCTACGAATTTATTCGCTGCGAATTTATTCGCATACGTATGGCATTAATGCAACGTGACGAGCTCTCTTAATAGCTACTGTAAGAGCTCTCTGGTGTTTTGCACAGTTGCCAGTGATACGACGAGGAAGGATTTTTCCTCTCTCAGAGATGTATCTCTTTAATTTGTTTGTATCTTTGT
>ERZ773202.57-NODE-57-length-125082-cov-8.990986_pt1:0-90000 | contig 125082 bp, 143 predicted proteins | sample MGYA00580998_ERZ773202 | MGnify/ENA primary metagenome ERZ773202 (study PRJEB29015, sample SAMEA2737803) | human gut metagenome | biome: human gut; feature: human-associated habitat; material: faeces | place: China | collected 2012 ...
ATATATAATATTTTTCTAAAAAAATCAATGAATATAAAGAAAGAGCCGAAAAATATATTTCGACTCTTTATGAGAAAACTACTTAATAGATTCTAAGAACAAAACCATCATCAGTGCTCTGGATAAGATATCCATAAGTTTGATCGCCCACATTAAATTTTTCTGTAATAGGAACATGAAGAATTCCTTTTTGAGAAGGCGTAACTTCACAATAATATGCATCATATCCAGCATTACCGGTAATCATTACCGGCAATATTGTTCCAACAATAGGAGAAATACCTTTATCAGCTTGTTTTCTGGAAGCATTAATTTTCCACTTTCCATCTTGGAAAATTTTACTGATAATTTTTACTTTGATATTATCACCTACTTTGAAACAAGTATTCATATCTCTAATAGAAGATTTTGATGCCTCAGAACAGTGTACCATGCAAATTACTCCATCTGCAAGTTCTGCAAATAAAGCAAATGGTGCAATAGATTTAATATTACAGTTATAGACATCATCTACTTTAATGCAATCAATCTGTTCCTGAAGATATTTCTTTCTAGAAAACTGCACTAAATCTGATCCATCATCAGATTGTCCAACTCCTGTAACAACTGCATAAAAACCACTGTTAAAAAGATGTGTAACTATGGACTGTGGCGTTGTACAAACATCTTTAAAACCAAGTTCTTTATATTGCATAACACCATTTTCATCATCGCCAAATTTAAAATATACAATCTTGTTTTGGTCATCTACATAAATCTTGTCTTTTTCAAGATTTAATTCGACGACTTCACCATTCAAATGTCTCACTTTCAAATTTGTCATATGTTTTTACCTCATTATTTAATAAGTTTAAATAATTTTCTCCTTTCTGCTTTTTTGGGTAAATACCAACTATTTATTATTATATCATCATTTTTATGTAAAGTCAAATTTGTTAATTGCATAATTTATTAATATATCTAACAATTCACTATAACTTATTTTATCTGATTCAAATAATTTTGGATACATACTTATTTTTGTAAATCCTGGCATTGTATTAATTTCATTAATATATATATTATTAGTTCCTTCTTCTATAAAGAAATCTACTCTTGCTAAACCTCTTCCATCTATTGATTTAAATGCTTTGATTGCATTTTTTTGAATTTCTTCAATTAGTTTTTTTTCTATTTTGGCTGGTATAATTGTTTGAGAATTTGGTATGTTATATTTTGCATCAAAACTATAAAATTCTTCTGCTGACTTTATTTCTCCAACTGTTGATGCAATTATTTCGTCTTTCTTCTCTAAAATTGCACATTCAACTTCTTTTCCTTTTATTCCCTCTTCTATAATAATTTTTCTATCATATTTACTTGCATTTTCTATAGCAAGTTTTAATTCATTAACATCATTTATTATGTCATTCATTATTCTTTTTCTCCATTTAAACTCCAAGTTTTTGCTTCTGTTATTTTTACGTTTATTATTTTACCAATATCTTCTTTATCACACTTTACATTAGTTAATTTCATTGTATCTGTATAACCAGCATATAATCCGTTTCCTTTTTGTGATTCACCCTCTATTAATACAGGTACTACTTGTCCTACTAATTTTTCATTATTAATAAGTGCATATTTATTAACTATTTCATTTAATCTTTGAAGTCTTTCTTGTTTTACACTTAAAGGAATTGGATCATTCATTTTAGCAGCTGGTGTATTTTCTCTTGGTGAATATATAAATGTAAATGCGCTATCATATTTACATTTTTCTACTACATCTAATGTTTCATTAAAATCTTCTTCTGTTTCGCCTGGGAAACCTACAATTATATCAGTTGTAAGACTTACATTTGGAATCATTTTTCTTATTTTAAGTGCAAGTTCTAGGTAACTTTCTTTAGTATAACGTCTACCCATTAATTTTAGTATTTTATCACTACCTGATTGAACTGGTAAATGAACATAAGGCATTACATTTTCATAATCTCTTATTATTCTTATCATCTCATCTGTAAAATCCCATGGATGTGATGTTACAAATCTAACTCTTTCAATATTTGTTTTAGCAACTTCTTCAAGTAATTTATCAAAAGTTACTCCATCTTTTAAATCTTTTCCATATGCATTAACATTTTGTCCTAAAAGTGTTACCTCTTTATAACCGTCTTTTACAAGTTTATTAACCTCACATAATATATCTTCTACTTTTCTACTTCTTTGTTTTCCTCTTGTATATGGAACTATACAATATGTACAGAACTTGTCACAACCATACATTATATTTACATATGCTTTGTATTTATTATCTCTTCTAACAGGTAAGTTTTCAACAACATCACCTTCTTTAGAAAATACTTCAATTACAAGTTCATTACCATCAATCGCTTCACTTATAAGTTTTGGTAAATTATGAATATTATGTGTACCAAATACTACATCCATCCATTTGTATTTTTCTTCTATTTCATTTACTACTGCTTCTTCTTGAGCCATACATCCACATAAACAAGTAATTATATTTGGTTTACTTTCTTTTAAATGTTTAATTCTACCTAGCATACCAAATACTTTATTATGAGCATTTTCTCTAATTGCGCATGTATTTAATAAGATAAAATCAGCATCTTCCATATTATCAGTTTTTGTAAATGACATATCTTCAAGTATTGCACTTATTGTTTCTGAATCCCTTTCATTTGCTTGACAACCATATGTAATAATATGGTACTTTTTATTTATTCCAATTTTACTTAATTCATTATTCATTATATATGCATCTGTTAAAACTTTTACTTCTTCTTTACTTCTTTTTTTAGCATTTGCATATGATGGTTTTATATGTGCTTGTTTAATCATTATAACGCCTCCAAACTTCAAATATTATATCATTTATGACTTTCTTTTTCAACAACGTTTAAACTTAAATTTAGTGCATTTACTATTTTTAAGATTGTATTTAAGCTTGGAGATATTTCTCTTTTTTCTATCTTTACTAAATAAGGTTGTTTCATATTAATCATTTTACATAATTCTCTTTGTGATATTCCTTTTTCTTTTCTTATTTTTGATAAATTTTCTATAAAATCATACTCTAAATCTAATAAATTCTTTTCACTATTTACATAATCATCTAACAAAACTTTTCTCATTCCTATACTCCTCATATTTACTTTCAAATAGCTTTATCATATCAGAATCAATTCTTCCAACCTTTTTTAATACATCATTTTTATTTAATTTATATATATGATCAGTTTTAACAATACTATTTTTATATAAATTATTCTCTTTGTCTTTATTAATTTTAATATTATATTTATATTTTTCCTTTTTTATATTTGAAGATATAATCATACCAAAATATTCAATAGGCATATAACGATTATTATCTAATATTACAAACAAATGATTTTGACCTATTTCCCCATTACCATAAATAAATTTTTTTACAAAAACTATATCACCTTTTTGAATATCTTCAAATTTTTCAAAATTTTCAGAAACATAATAAGTAATTTCTTCAGGAGTTAATGCATACTCAGAAGGAACATCCTCTAATCCTAGAAAACTATCATAATATTTTTCATAAATTTTTTTACTCATAGTATCACCTCAAAATTATGATAACATATATATTATCATAATTCAATAAGCTATACTAATTTATTTCATATTTAAATAATTAGGATTTTTAGGCATACCTGGCATTAAAAGGACATTTCCCATATATACAACAATGAACCTTGCGCCATTATATACTTTTATATCTGTTACTGTCATTTTAAAATCTTTTGGATAACCTAAATTTAATTTATCATCTGTTATAGACATTGGTGTTTTACAAATACATATCATCATTTTAGTATCATTTAATTTATTTAATTTTTCTTTTGCTTCATTAGTGTATTCTACTTTGTTCGCACCAAACATTTTACACATTTTAAATATTTTCTCTTCTAAAGCATCTTCTAAATCATATACAAAATATTTTTTTTTATTTTCATTCATTGATACTATTTTTTCTGCTAAAGTAATGCATCCATCTATTCCTTTTTGATACATTTCACATACATTAAATTCTACATTTAAATCTTTACAAAAATTATTTACAAATTCTATTTCTCCATCTAAATCATCATCGAATTTATTTAAAGCAACTATTACATTATCACAGAACTTTTGCATGTTTTTTATATGGTATTCTAAGTTTTTTATTCCGCTTTCTAATGAATCATTACCATTATATTTAAGTGCTTTTATTGTAACATTTATTACTACTATATCTGGGTATATATCTCCTACCCTTGATTTTATATCAAAGAATTTAATTCCTCCCATATCAGATCCAAAACCTGCTTCTGTAATAGTATAATCTGATAGTTTAAGCGAAGATTTTGTTCCTATTAAACTAGAACACCCATGTGCAATATTGGCAAATGGTCCACCATGAACTATTACTGGATTATTATATAAAGTCTGTACTAGATTTGGTTTTATAGCATCTTTTAAAAGAAGTGTGCATGCATTTTCTACATGTAAATCTTTAGCATATATTAACTTTTTATCTTTTGTTTCTCCAACTATAATATTACCTATTCTTTCTTTTAAATCATTAATATCTTTTGATAAACATAGTATAGCCATTATTTCTGATGCTGGAGTTATAACAAAATTATCTCTTAAACCTCTATCATTCATATCTATACATCTTTTAATTAATACTTTATCAATTTTAAGTTCATTACCCTGAAAAATATGATTATCTACTGCAGCACAAATTAAATTATTAGCGCTTGTTATAGCATGAAAATCACCATTAAAGTGTAAATTAATATCCATGCTTGGTTCTATAATGGCTTTACCACCACCTACTGCGCCACCTTTTCTTCCAAAAACTGGTCCAAGTGATGGTTCTCTTAAGTCCGCTACTGATAAATATCCAAGTTTATTAAGTGAATCACAAAGTCCAATACTTAAAGTTGTTTTACCTTCTCCATATGGTGTTGGATTTGTACTTGTAACTAAAATTAATTTACCATTTCTATTAGTATTTATGTTTTCTATTTTTGCTTTATAATTTCCATAACAAAATAAATCTTCTTCATTTAAATTTAATTTACTTGCTACTAACTTTATATTTTCCATAGTATCACCTTTTTTCTATTTAATTATATTCTTACTTTACAGTCTTCATTAATTTTTCCATAACAATTTCTTTTGGCGTCCAATAACTAAACTGTAATATATCCTTTTGTTTACTTGTAAAGAAATATTTAGTAAGTACAAAATCATTTATACTTTGAGTTATTCCCATAGTTTTTAAAGTATGGCAGGTAAATAGCTTACAAGCCATACATGATTTCATAGTACAAACGCTATCAATTAGATACTTACACTTTCCTCTACCTTTACATTCACAGCAACCATTTTTATGATCACTACCTTTTCTTCTATATTTAACACATATATCATCTTTAAATTCACAATAATTTGTTTTTATTCTCTCATCCAATTTAGCACATACAGTATCATATATATAGTTAAATTTTTCTTTTATATCTTTTAAATTAATCGCATGAACAGTCTCTATTATATCTATTAATTTTTTGTCTGTTATATTATTTTTAGTTATATAATCTATATCTATTTTTTCATTATTATAAATAAGATCTATCATATATTTTTTATTACATATCTTTATTATTTTAGGTAATGATTCATATATATCATCTACATTTTCATTTGTTAATTCTAATTTTAAAACTTTATTTTCTATATTTCTCTTTACTTCTCTTTTTTTCATAATTACAACCTCATATAAATTTTAACATATTTTAAAGAAAAAAATTGATATTTCTATCAATTTTCCATAAGTTTATACATAACATAACTTTTTGGTTTAAAGAAACTATACTTTAATATATACTTTTGTTTTAAATTAAAGAAATATTTTAATAATGGTATATCCTTTATTTTAAAGTATACTTTTTTGTTTCTTAAATACTCACAAGAATATAATTTACAAGATATTGATTTTATTTGACATCTATGATTTTTTAAATTTTCACATAAACCACCTCTTGCATCACTATAGCAACAACCATCTTTATGCATTATCTTTGGATGATTTCTAAAAAATACACATATATCATCTTTAAAATCACAATAATTACATTCTAAATATTTTTTATCTATATAATCACAAACAGTGTCATATATAAAACTATATCTTTTACTTTTATCTTTTATATTTATCGCATGCATTATATTATAAAGTTCTATATTATCCTCTTTTGTTATTAATTTACCATTATTTATTATCTCTAATTTTTTATTTTCTTTGTCACATATATTTAAGATTTTTCTTGTTTTATTTATTACCTTTTTATAATTGTTATTTTTTATTTCTACTACTAATTTTTCCATATTATTTTTCTATTTTTTCTTTTCCACCCATATAAGGTCTTAAAGCAACTGGAATATTAATAGATCCATCTTCATTATAGTTATTCTCTAGAAAAGCAATTAACATTCTAGGTGGAGTAAGTACTGTATTATTTAATGTATGTGCATATACTTTTTCTCCATTTTCATTCTTATAACGAATACCAAGTCTTCTTGCTTGAGCATCAGTTAAGTTTGAACAAGATCCAACTTCAAAATATGTTTTTTGTCTTGGACTCCATGCTTCTACATCAACACTCTTATATTTAAGATCAGCAAGATCACCAGAACAACATTCTAAAGTTCTAACTGGTATATCTAAACTTCTAAATAGTTCAACTGTATATTTCCACATTTTTTCATACCAATCTTTACTTTCTTCTGGTTTACAAATAACTATCATTTCTTGTTTTTCAAATTGATGAACTCTATATACTCCTCTTTCTTCTATACCATGAGCACCAACTTCTTTTCTAAAACATGGTGAATAACTTGTCATAGTTATTGGAAGATTTTCTTCTTTTAAAAGTTCACCTTTAAATTTAGCAATCATAGAGTGTTCAGAAGTACCAATTAAATATAAATCTTCTCCTTCTATTTTATACATCATTGCTTCTTTTTCTTCGAAAGACATAACACCATTAACCGCATCACTTCTAATCATAAATGGTGGAATGCAGTATGTGAATCCTTTATCAATCATAAAGTCTCTAGCATACGCTAAAACTGCTGAATGAAGACGAGCAATATCTCCCATTAAATAGTAAAAACCATTACCTGATACTCTTGCTGCGGCTTCTTTATCAAGTCCATTAAAACTTTTCATTATATCTGCGTGATATGGTATTTCATATTCTGGAACAAATGGTTCACCAAATTTTTCAAGTTCTACATTTTTTGTATCATTTTCACCAATTGGAACGTCATCCGCAATCATATTAGGAATTTGATACATTATTTCTTTTATATCTTTTTCTAAAACTGTTTCTCTTTCTTCTAATTCTTTTAGTTCTTCATTAATTTTAACAACTTGTTCTTTTAATGATAAACCTTCTTCTTTTTTTCCTTCTCTCATAAGTGTACCAATTTTATCACTTATTTCATTACGGTCTTTTCTATAGTTATCAGCTTTTACTTTTACTTCTCTATATTCAGAATCTAAAGCAATAACTTCATCAACAAGACCTAATTTCTTATCTTGAAATTTTTTCTTAATATTTTCTTTTACCTTTTCAGGATTTTCTCTTACAAACTTAATATCTAACATATTTCTTTCTTCCTTTCTTTTAATAAAAAAAGAATGGCATTTAAGGAGTGCATATGCACGGTACCATCCTTTGTTTAACTTAATTAGATAACGGTTTTTCACCGGCAGGTATTGGCTGCTCTAGAAAGTAGATTCATAAGCTTTTATTACTAATTTACACCATCCATTAGCTCTCTATTAAATAAAATACTTATTACTAGTCTTTCATCAACAATTTACAACACTATTTTAGTATTTTTTTTTATGTGTGTCAATACCTATTATTGTTAGTTTTTAACATATAAATTTTAATTTTTTAATTTTTTTAGGGGAATTTGCACTAAAAAAGCGAATATAAATATTAGAGGTGATTTTTTTGAATTATTATAGTGAGATAAAAAATGAATTAATAAATAACGAAATTACGAAAAAAGTAAAGGATTATAGTAAAAATAGAAGTGATTTAAATACATATTATAATGTAGGAAAATTACTTTCTGAAGCTGGTAAACATTATGGAGAAGGAATAATTAAAGAATATTCTGTTCAATTAAGTAATGATTTAAGAACTAAATACGACGTGTCGACTTTAAATAAAATGAAAAAATTTTACATTTTAATTAAAAAAATGGCGACAGTGTCGCCAAAATTATCATATAGCCATTATGTAGAATTATTACCATATAGTGATATAGATAAAATAAATTATTATATAAAAATAACAGAAGAACAGAATTTATCAGTAAGAGAATTAAGGGCAAAAATAAAAAATAATGAATATGAACGATTAGATGAAAGTACTAAAGAAAAGTTAAAAGTAAAAAAAGAATTAGAAGTTCAAGATTTAGTAAAGAATCCGATTCAAATAAAAAACATAAGTAATTATAATGAAATATCAGAGAAAGTACTTCAAAAACTAATATTAGAAGATATACCATCATTTTTAGATGAATTAGGTAGTGGTTTTACCTTTGTAAGAAATGAATATAAAATAAAAATTGGAGATAGATATAATTATATTGATTTACTACTATTTAATATTGAATATAATTGTTACGTAGTGATTGAATTAAAAGTAACTGAACTAAAAAAAGAACATATAGGACAAATTGAGTTTTATATGAATTATATAGATAAAACTATAAAAAAAGTTAATCAAGATAAAACAATAGGAATAATAATATGTAAAAAAGAAAATAGATATATAATTGAATATTGTTCTGATGAGAGAATAATTTCAAGGGAATATGAATTAGTATAAAAAATAAAAGATATGAAAAATGTTATTTATTAATCTTTTCATACCCTTATTTTAAATTCAGTAATTAAATTATTAAATTTTGATTTATAATTTTTTAATATCTATTATCATTCTTGAATGATAACCATTTTTATCATAAAAATTAATTCCACTTTTATTATAGGCAAATACATCAATAAACGAATATTCACAATTATTTTTTCTAAAATATTCTTCCATTTTATTTAATAATATTTTACCTATATTATGATTTCTATATTCTTTTTTTATAATCAGTTCTGTTACTTCTCCTTTTTTAGGGCATTTGTAATCCAAATAATCATTTTCTTCATATTTTGGTATTATACCCTATTATAACCCCACCAATCAGGGATTAATTCTTCAAGTCTTACAATTTCTTTCGTTTTTTCATTTTTTAATATTTCAATATTCTTACTATTTTTATCTAACTGCATTAAATATTCACGGCAAGCACCACATGGAGAACCAACATTACCTTTTGAATCAACACATACAAGTTTAATAATTTTATTTTCTCCATTAGTTATCATATTTGCGATTGCATTTCTTTCAGCACACATACCAAGTGTAGATGCTGTGTCTATGCATACACCTGTATAAATATTATGATTTTCTGTAAGAATAGAAGCACCAACTCCACCTGCATTAATCATACCTGAAACCTCTCTTGAATTTCTAACATTATTGACTTTTTCGTATAATTCATCCCATACTGTATTTTCACTATATAAATATTCTATATGAATTGCATAAACTCCACTTTTTTCTATTTCTTCTTTATAACCATTTAATTTTTCTACATTTTTTATTGCTTCAGACTTGTCATTAGTAGATGATGTTACATATCTTGTTCCCTCTAAAGTAAATAATTCATCTAAACTATTATAGCGATTAACTTCTTTTACTTTTACATAAAATATACCTAAATTACTACTATTAAATTCAATTACATCATTCTTATTCAATTTACTATAATCATAATTTGTATTTGCTCTTATTTCTACTCTTTTTTCATTATTTTTGATAGCAAGAGCTGCTCTATCATTAATATCTAATTTTATTTTCATAATTTTTTACCTACCTTTATTTTTTTACAGAAAAAAATTCTGCGTAATGCAGAATTAATCATAAAGATAGATTTCTAATTTTACTATGATAAAAAATTAGGAGATATGATTAATCCTACACTATAAATTTTATTATTTTGTAAACTATTCATTATATTTTTCATGATTAATCACACTCCTTTCTTCATAAATATTTACAAGTTAAATATATTATATATTCAAACATTTGTCAATAACCGAAATCATAGTTTTAAATAACTACTATAAATACCTTTATATTTTTTTATACTTTCTGCTATTTCATTATGTCCTGCTGATTTTGTACTTACTATTTTATATGGTGGATCTATAACAACTAAATCTATAACAGCATCATCAATATTATTTAATACCTCTTTTGAATCTCCGTAATATATTTTATTTATTTCTAACATTTTATCATTTTCCCCCTTTTTATAAAAAAATAACAAGTATTTTTACTTGTTATAATGGTTCTTTTAATCAACTCTAGATAATATTAAACTCCACATAATGTTACCTAGTCGTCAAGAACTGGATTATTTGCGAAAATCCATTAGTTATGAATTTTCTTCTTGTGAATATGAAACTCTATCAACCATATTCATCATTGCATCTAATAAATTAGAAAATTCTTTTAATTCAGTTTTACTATCTCCTACTGAATCAGTTAATGCCTCATAAACAATCCATTTATTATCATTTTTTTCAGAACACAATTTACCATTTGCATAACCTTTACCTATATCATTTACAAGCTTTTGTTCATGTAATAAAAAACCTAATTCAGAATTAAATATTTGTATTAAAATTAATTTATCAAAATTTATACCATTTTGTTTTTCTTGATATACTTTTTCTGATTCTTTTACAAATTCATCAGTTTTACCAATTCTTTCATTGCCTTTTTGACTTTTGATATATGGAAAAATATTAGGGTCATAATCAGGAAATAACAACATAACCTCAACCTTCTTGACTAAATATTATACATTATTTTTTTATTATAAATTACATTTTTGGACCATTAGTTTGTTCTTCTGAGATATTGCAAATATGTTCCCCTTTAACATTTCCGTAAATTTTTTGCTCTATCAAATCTGCATTAGATGAAACTTGCCACTTTGCTATAGAATTATCAGTATTTAAATTTTTAGCACAATTAATTGCTTCTTTAATTAAATCATCAGTATCAATTTCTAAATTTTTACTTATATTGCCCAATATTATGGCAAGTGCGTTATCATCATTATCATTTATGAGCATAGCGAGTGTAGAAAATGTAAATGCAAGAAATTTTGAATCATATTTATTACTTAGCATCATATCTTGCAATTTTTCACTATTTTTTTGTTTAAAAATAATACCTGATTCTGTTTCATTGCGAGAAATATTTTCTTTCTTAGAAATGATTTTTTCATTAGCTGATTCTTGTCCTTTATCATTTAAATTATATTTTATTTGATAATTAGTTGTATAATACCTATCAATAAAATCCTTTTGAGTCTTATTGATTAAAACACAATCTTCAAAACCTTTCCCAAAATTATAAAATTTATGAGCAAGAATTTCAAAATTACTTTCATAACAAGGTCTATTAATATAATAATTGCATTCATATTCTATTACATTAAGATTATTTATACCAATATATTTGCATATAAAATTTTCTCTAATCCAATCTCTTTCCTTTTCATTTAATAATCTAAATCCCATATTATTATTGATAAATTCACCTTTTGCAATTTCACCATAAAATTTTAATGGAAGATAATTAACGGTTTTAGGATCAGGAAATCCTAAAACTTTTGCAGCCGAAGCAAGAATAAAATCACGCCCCTCTAAATCCTCAAATACTACTATTTTATTATTATTTTTATCTACTTCAGATTTTTTTTGAACAATTTTAGCTAAACTAGTAATAGGCATTGATTCAATTACACCACCTGTAGATTTAATTATATCTTGTATCATATTATCTTTTAAAGGAAATTCATCTATATTAAGATGATTTAACTCATCATAATCATATAAAGGAACTTTTTTTAAATGACCCATTTCATTTATTAAAATAATATTAACTTCACAATTTCTTGTATTATCATATCCTTCAACATTATAAAAATTTTGTGAGCCAACCCAAAAAGAAGTCATATTTCTAATTGATATATTGTGAAATCTACCATCCAGCAAATCATTTCGAGCATATTCATCTCTCTTATCCTCAGGGAAAAATATTTTTACATTATTATTCATAAACAATCCTCCTCTTCAATAATTATCGTAGAACATAATATTATACGACAATATTTATTAAGTTAAGTATATCATACTTTACTAATAAAATGTATAATTTTTTACATTTTTTACGATTTTTTACAAAATAGATTTTTTAAGGAATTTTAAGCTAAAAATAATGATTAAAATATAGAATTTGGAGGTGGTAAAATGGAATTAAATCGTAAGAACAAAATTAAATTTAATGATATAACAATATTATGGTTAAAATCTAAGAAAAATATTAAAGTTCAATCTTATCAAAAATATGAAAATATTATAAATAACTATATAAAAGATAGTATAGGTAATATTCCAATAAATACTTTAACTAAAGATAATATTATAGATTTCTTTAACAATATTAAAGAAAATGAAATTGCCTTATCAACACAAAAGACTTTACTCTATATAGTTAAAGCAAGTCTTGAATACGCTTATAACAATAATTACTCAAACTATATTGATTTAAAAGATATAAAACTTAAAACTTTACCTAAAACTATTTATGTATTTTCTAAAGAACAACAACAAACACTAGAAAATAAGCTAAAAGAAAAGATGAACATAAGAAAATTATGTTTATTATTATGCTTATATACTGGACTGCGTATTGGAGAAATATGTGGCTTAAAATGGGAAAATATAAACTTTAATACTAATTCATTAGAAATAAAAAGAACTATACAGAGAATAAAAGACACTAGTAGTACTAATTCTAAAACTAAATTAATAGAAAGTACACCTAAAAGTTTAACATCTAATAGAATAGTGTCTATACCTGCTTTTATTATGGAGTATTTAAAGAAATTTAAAAGTAATGATGACTATTATATTTTATCTAATAGTAATAAACTATATGATCCTAGACAATTTGAAGAGTTTTATAAGAGAATATTAAAAAAATGTAATATTAATTATATGAATTTCCATCGAATCAGACATACTTATGCGACCCGTTGTATTGAGTCAAAAATGGATATTAAGACATTAAGTGAAATATTAGGTCATTCATCAGTAGAAATTACACTAAAATTATATGTTCATCCCTCTTATGAGCTAAAAAAGTCATCTGTTGAGAATTTAGTTAAATTTATGGGTAATTATTAACGAGGAATATTATGTTCTACGATAATTTTTAAGGAATATGCCTACAAAACATATTCCTTTTTTCGTACCCATTTTTACTAATTATGACAATATTGTAATTACTATATATTACAAACTCATACCTAAATCATCTTTTTCATCTTCATCAAACATTTCATAAAATTTGATTGCTGATTCATTAAATACTCATACATTAAGTTCAATAGTATCTATTTTTTCTTTGTTTGTCTATACCTTTTATCGTATGCTTTATAATAATCATTTTTCATATTTATTCCTCGATAGTAATACTTTTAGTATTTAAATAATCACTAGAATTAATATCACTTATCTTTTTATTTAATGATTTTGTACATTCTATAAAGTTCATTCTTACTTTATCTGGTACCATATTTATCTTCATTTCAATAATATCATTTATATCTATAAACTCAAGAATAAATTCACCCATGTTTTTATATGCTGGATCATTAAATTCAGGTCCATCACCTGTACCTAGTACTCCAGATACTTTATTAATCAGTGAAAAATATTGATTACCTTTTTCTGTTTTAAATGTTATTAATGGTTCATTTTTAATTAGTTTAACATTAAGACCTGTTTCTTCCTTTAGTTCACGAATTGCTGCTTCTTTAATATTTTCTTTTTCTTCTATTCCACCACCTGGAACAACATAATATTCTTTTCTTTCACCATTCATATTTTTTATTCTATGTATTAATAATATTTTGCCATTTTCTATTAATAATCCACCTGCTCTATTTCTCATACCTATACTCCTTTTAAAAATTGTATCATAAAAAAGAAAAAAATAGCGAATAAATCACTATTTAATTTTAAATTACATTTTAGCATCCCATTTGCTTACTAAAATTTTATCCTTTGATAATATTTGTAATTGCTTTTCACTTAGATATTTTTTATTAATTGCTATTCTATGTACATAATTATTTATAAAATCATCTGTTGCAACATAATAACCATTATTACCAGTTTTAGATCCCCAACTATTTTCAATTTTCCATTTATCTATTTTATTATCAATTATATTAACTCCTGTTATTATCATACAATGATAATTAGTAATACCATTAGTCATTAAAATAGAATTATTATCAAGTTTTAAATCTATCCCAAACAATTCACCATATCTTTCCATAGTATCAATCCATACACCATCAACTCTTTTTGATGTTGTTGAACAATAAAAATAAACTGGTTCTTTTGCCTTTAATGATTTCAATATTAAATTTTTAAATTCTTTAGATGATAAATTTAATGTAGTATAATCATTTTTTCCTATCATTTTTGAACTTTCTTCTTCCTTATATACATTATTATATTTTATCTTTTCATCTTCATAAGAAATTACTTCTACATATTCATCTTCTAAGTCAATACCAATATACTTATCATAAAATTCTTTAGGAGTTATATCCTTATCAATATGATATTTACCATCCTTATCAGTATATTCAAAGTTAAATTTTTCTTTTGGCATACCATATACACTCGCAATAACATTATAAGCCATTTGCATATATTTATCTTTTATTTCTTGGATGTTTTCTTTCGAACTATTAAGTTCAATATAAAATTTTCTTAATAATCTTGATAATATTAAATTTAACTCATATGTATTTGATGATGCATAAGTTTCTTCAAATTCAGTTTTTGGAACAACACCATACTTTTCTATTAAATTTGCTAATTGTGTAAAATATCCACCATCACTTAAACCTGTTTCTAGTAAGTTTGATACATATCTATCATATAGATCCTTATTTTGTGATTTGTATTCTATTAATCTTTCTAAAAGAGTATTAAATCTTTCTAACTTATCATAAAAGGCAATATAGCTAGCAGACAATTCAAAATTATTTAATTTACATTTTTCTATTACTTTTTCTCTCAAAATATTAAGACCTGCGAAAGCCCAACATCTTCCAGATGCCTTTTGATCTGTAATACTATGAGTTTTAATTTCTATACTAAAATTGTAATTTGGCTTTGTTTCAGAATCTTGTACTAAATCAATAAGTTGAACCTTATTTAGTACTCTTTGCATAACTTTATTTGTTGATTTACTTTCGTAACTTTCTTTATATTTATTTATATCTTCTTTTTTTAACATAAATTATCCCTCCAATAAATTATTTTATAAATCTTTCTAATGATTTTTAATGAATTACTTGTACTAAAGAATTTAAGAAAATATTGCCATAATTTCTAATCAAATATGAATATATAATAACAACTATATAGGTTGCTACCATAATAAATATTCTTTTTGTTAAGTTATGTTAAACAAGTTTGTGGCTTTTTTATCTAATTCTACTCTCTTATTTTTTTCTTTTATATTTTTACTTTCATCCAAATTTAATTATATCATAATAGAAAGAAAAATAGTAAAAAAATACTATTTTCTAAAATATTTATATTGTTAAAAAATTCATTATTAAATCTATTAATATATCTTTTTCTTTTGGATTAGATTGTGCAACTAAAAGAGTTAATGCAGTAAGTGTATTATTATCTATTATTCTATTACCATTTTTAAAGAGAATATTATAGTAATTTAAAAAATATATAAATAAAGTTGCTGCTATTCTTTTATTACCATCTATAAATACATGATTTTTTATTATCAAATAAAGAAAATTAGCAGCTTTTTCTTCTATACTTTTATATACTTCAGTATTATCAAATGTTTGATATATATTATCTATTATAGAAGATAATCCATTATTTCTTTCAAGTGCGAATAAATCACTTTCTTCATTAAATTTTAATGTATTTATTATATTCATACATTCTTTATAATTAATTTTATCTTTTGACGTATTTCCTTTTATTTTTTTTACAGTTCTATGATCATAATCATCAAGTAAATCAAGTGCTTTAGAATAATTACTTATTACATTTAATATATCTTTTGCTTCATCACCATTTAAATTGTCATCTGCTCTAGTTGCTATATCAATTAACTTAATTGTTTTTTCTAAATATTCAAGTCTTTTTTGATTAACTACATAACCTTTTATCATATAATCTTTTAATACTTGATTAGCCCATTTTCTAAAAGCTACACCTTGTGATGATTTAACTCTATAACCAACAGATATAATAACATCTAAATTATAACAATCAATCATATGAGTTTGAGTTTTACCCTCTATAGAACCATGTTTAGTGGTTGTTGCAAATTTTGCAACAACCACATTATCACACTCTTCTGCTATTGCATTTTTTATATGTCTTGATATAACCGATTTGTCTCTATCAAATAATTTTGACATTTGATCAAGTGATAACCACACAGTTTCATCTTTCATATTTACTTCTAATTTTACATTTTGATTTTCAAAAATTTTTATTTCATTTTCCATTTAAGTTTCCTCCTACAATTTTTTTATTTACTAAAGCGTAATGTTTTGTTACTTTAGTCTAATTTTATTACTAAAATTCTTCTCCTTTCTTAATAAATTTTATCTCCACTTAAATTAAAATTCACACTAATATTTCCTTATACTTGTAAGGTTAGACCATAATATATTTACATCATATATTACAAACAAAAGTTTGTCAATATAATAAAAAGAAAAATAGTAAAAACTACTATTCCTCATGTAATATGTCATCAACAATAAAAAATTACATATACTATTCTCTATTTTTTTCTATCATTTCAAAATATTTCATCAAATAATTCCAACAACCAATTTTATCTGTTAAATCATTATAGTTATTATTTATTCTTTTTATAATTTCATCTTTATCAAACCATTTTATATCTTGAACTTCTTCTTGTTGTAATGTTATATCTTTCACATCAATATTTTTATGAACAATATAGTATTCATTGTAATGTCTATTTATTATAGAATCTTTGACATTTTCTGATGTTGTAACTCCAATAAAAGTAAGATCATTTTTATTTAATTCAACACCTATTTCTTCCTTAGCTTCTCGTAATACAGCTTCATATCCAAATTCTCCGGACAAAACATGTCCGCCAGCAGTTATATCCCACAAATTAGGCCATAACTTTTTATTTGAACTTCTTTGTTGCAACAATACTTTTTTATCATCGTCACTTATAATAAAAACAACAACTGCTTTATGCCATAATCCCTTCAAATGACATTCATCTCTACTTACAATTTCATTTGTATATTCTCCATTTTTATTTAATACATCTAAAAACTCTTTCATATTATATATCCTTTCTAATAATGCGTTCTTAATTCATAAACAATTACTTTTTCGTTTTTTGTTCCAAGTTCTTTATCGAATAATGAAAATTCAACTATGGTATCTTTAAGGTTATGTTCAATAATATATTTATAAATAAAATCAAAATGAGGAATTTTATTTAACCTTTTATCAAATATATCCGTTTTAAAATTAAATGTTGGATTTTGTATTGCATCTCTCACTGAAGCACTTGGATCAATTGATAATATGGCATAAACTTCACCATTTGATAAAAATTCAATTTCACCAACTAATAGTTGATTATCAGCGTAATTTGCTGAACTTACATTTATAGTGAATAAATTATATTCTTTAATCTCATCCAATACCTTATTATAATCTACTTTCAATTTAAAGGTTCCACCTGACTTTGATTTATCCCTTATAGCATAATATTGTGCTGGATATTGATTCAAAAATTGTTCGACTTTCTCCTCATCATTTTTCTTAAATAATTGTTCAGGAAATTTATTTAAGTTAAGTTCATTAATTTTTTTAATGCTTTCGATTTTACTTTTAATAACCATACATCACACCTCTTTTTACTATTCTATCATAAAAAAGAAAAAAATAGTAAAAATTTACTATTCTTCTTTATAATCACAAGCCGAACATTTTACCTTTCCATCTTTTGTAACTAGCATACTATTACATTCTGGACACTTCTTACCTGTAGGCATATCCCAATAAGCTTCTTTACATTTTGGAAAGTTAGAACAACCATAAAAAACTTTACCCTTTTTTGTTTTTCTTTCAACAATCTTATTACCACATTTAATACAATCGCAAACTTCTACGACTTTTTTCTCTTCTTTTTTAATATATTTACATTCTGGATAGTTAGAACAAGCTATAAATTCACCATATCTACCATTTTTCTTAACTAAATCTTTACCACATTCAGGACATACTTCTCCAGTCTTTTCAGGTTCTTTTTTCTCCATATTATCAAATGCATCTTTTACCATTGGTTCAAAATCCTCCCAAAATTTCTTTAATAATTCATTCCATACAACAGTTCCGCCTGCAATATTATCTAAGTCTTCTTCCATTTTTGCAGTATATTTTACATTAATTAAATCTTTGAAGAACTCTTGAAGTTTATTTGTTGTTTCTATTCCTATTTCAGTTGGAACAAACTTCTTATCTTTTTTATTTACATATCCTCTATCTATAATTGTACTTATAGTAGTTGCATATGTTGATGGTCTACCAATACCCAGACTTTCCATTTCTTTAATTAATGAACTTTCTGTATATCTTGCTGGTGGTTCTGTAAAGTGTTGTTTTGTCTCTACTTTATCTGTAATGAGATTATCAGATTTATATTTATCTAAATCAGGTAAAATCTTATCTTCACTCTTTTCAAATTCACTATATACTTTTAAGTAACCATCAAAAGTAATTACACTACCATTAACTTTAAATTTATAATCATTATTATCAAGAATAACAGTTGTTAATTGTTGTTTTGCATCTTTCATTAAAGAAGCAAGTGCTCTAAAGTAAATAAGTCTATATAACTTATATTCATCATTAGTTAAATATTCTTTTACTGAATCTGGTGTTCTTGTAATACTTGTTGGTCTTATTGCTTCATGAGCATCTTGTACATTTTCTGTTTTCTTGCTCTTTTTTACAAATCCAACATATTCTTTACCATAATTTACTTCAATATATTTTAAAGTATTTCCAACAAACTCATCTGATAATCTAATTGAATCAGTTCTCATATATGTAATTAAACCTACTGTTTCACTACCTATATTTATACCTTCATAAAGTTTTTGTGCAACACTCATAGTCTTTTTAGATGAGAAATTAATTTTGTTTACTGCATCTTGCTGCATTGTACTTGTTGTATAAGGTGGCTTACTAGCCTTATTCTTATTTTTCTTTTCAGTACTTTCTATTTTATAACTATTAGATAATTTATTTAATATATCTTTTGCTTCAATTTCATTTTTAATTTCTAATTTAGTATTTTCTTTATAACCAAATAAATTTGCATCAAATGATGGGAATATTGCTTTTATTGTCCAATATTCTTCTGGAATGAATTTTTCAATTTCTTTTTCTCTATCAACTATTAATTTAAGTGCAACTGATTGTACTCTTCCAGCACTTTTACCACCTGTTTTTGATTGCATTAATTTACTTAATCTAAATCCTATTATTCTATCTAATATTCTTCTTGTTTCTTGACTTCTTACCATAAGATCATCAATTTTTCTAGCATTTTTAAATGAATTAACAACTGCATTTTTAGTTATTTCATTAAATACTATTCTTTCATAATCTTTATCATCAATACCAAGAGCATCTTTTAAATGCCAACTAATCGCTTCTCCCTCACGGTCAGGGTCGGTTGCAAGATATACTTTTTCTGCATTTTTAACTTCTTTTTTTAGTTCTGCAATATCTTTTTTCTTTCCCTTGATTGGTTCATAATTTGGTTTAAAACCATCTTCAATATCTACACCAAAACCATATTTACCAGAAGTTGCTAAATCTCTAATATGTCCTTTTGATGATAATACTTTATAATCACTACCTAAATATTTTTCTATTGTTTTACTTTTAGCTGGTGATTCCACTATTACTAAATTTTTACTCATAAAATCAGTCCCTTCATATATTATATTATCTCTTTGTCCTAACAATTCCCCTATCTAATACATTTTTTACAGGTTTATATGTCATTCTATACTCATCAAACACACCAAATTCATTTATTTTCTCTAAATGTTCTTTTGTTGGATAACCTTTATGCTTTTTAAAATTATATTCTGGATACTTCTTATCTAGATCAATTAATATTCTATCTCTTGTTACTTTGGCAAGTATTGATGCAGCCGCTATTGTTACACTTTTAGCGTCACCTTTTATTATTTTTAATACTGGTATATCAAGTGTTGTTATAGGCATAGCATCAGTTAATAAGTAATCTATTTTTACTTTTTTATTTGCTTCTTCATATGCTTTTATCATTGCTTTTCTACTTGCTTCGTAAATATTTAACTCATCTATTTCTTTAGCAGATACGATTCCAATCCCATAAGTAACCGCATCTTTTATTATTATATCATATAATTGTTCTCTTTTTTTCTCTGTTAATTTTTTTGAATCATTTATTAAATCATTTTTATAACCTTTTGGAAAAACTACACATCCTGCGACAACTGGTCCAACGAGTGGTCCTCTTCCTGCTTCATCTGTTCCCGCTATAAAATTATATCCTTCTTTATATAAATTTTCTTCATATTCATACATATTATTCATCAAATGTTACCTTGCCTAAACGACCTTCATTTAAATCCCTTACTATTAAAGCAGATACTTTATCATAATCTACTTCATTACCTCTTAATATGCATCCTCTTTTTCTTCCTATTACTTCATATGCATCTGTAAAATCTTCAAAATCTATATTTTCTAGGCCATATCTTTCTTTTAAATTTTTTTTATAATTAATAAACATATACTTTAATATATAACATGCGACTTCATCAATTGGAAGTATTTCCTCTTTAATTGCTGAAAAACATGCTAAATTTAATCCTACTTTTTCATCATCTATTTTTGGCCATAATATACCTGGTGAATCCATTAAATCAACATCTTTACTAATTCTTATCCAAGAAAGTTGTTTTGTTACACCTGGCTTATTACCAACTCCTACTACCTTTTTACCTGCAAGTCTATTAATTAAAGTTGACTTACCTACATTTGGAATACCAATTATAAGCGCTCTATAGTTTCTTTTCTTTAATCCTTTTGCTTCTCTTTTTTCATTTAATTCTTTTAATACTTCATCTGTTGCAGATTTTATTTTATCTACATTTTTGTTGCTAATTAAATCCACTAAAACAACTTTATATCCAAGGCTTTCATAATACTTAATATGTTTATTTGTCTTATTTAAATCACATAAATCACTTTTAGTCATAATTAAAATTCTTGGTTTATTTTTTACTAAATCATCTATATCTTTTATTTTTGATGATATTGGTATTCTAGAATCAACCACTTCATATATTATATCTATTAAATCAATTTTTTCTTTTATTTGTCTTTTTGTTTTGGCCATATGACCAGGATACCAATTTATATTTGTCTTATTTTCATTCATTTTAATCAACTCACTTTTTTAAATCTATTTAAGTATAACATAAAAAAGATAGATTTTATAGTTATCTATCCTAATTTTTAGATTTACACACATTAATTTCAGTAACAAATTTGTTATTATTATATACTAATTTTGAATTTAATATATTTTCTATATATTCACGTTGACTACAACCATATTTTTTAATTTCAAATTCATATACTTGTAAATGACTTAATACATCTTCATCTATTAAATTTCCAATAGATTTATTAAAATCTATATGTTTTTTCATCTGGTAAAGTATTGCATCTTTATATGATTCAAACTCTTTTATCCCTTTATTTGCATCATCAGAGCGTTCAAAATAACAATACTTTTCTGTTTTCTTATCTTTATACACTAGATATGTATGTGTTACATAATTATTAGATGTACTAAAACAAAACCAAATAAAAAATGTTTTACATTCATAATCATTATTAATAAACCAATCTCTTTCAAGTTCAACTTGATCCCAACATATTCCATAACCATATTTTAATAATCTTTTTGCATCACATAATACATACTTTGTCTGACACGCTTTTTGAAACTCTGAGTTATTGCTTGCATCCCATTTATCATAGACTACTTTATCTATTCCATAAATACCATATTTAATATTTTTGTCCATAAATTCTAATAATTCTTTAGGATTTTTTACATTGCTATAACTATTTAGTCTTTCCTCATATTTATTCATTTTATTTTCCTCCAATTTTTTTAGAGTATATCTTTATTTCTATATAATTGTATCATAAAAAAGAATCAATAAACAGTATACAATAATTGTTTATATATTAGTACTCCTCTATCTTCTTTTGAATCTTCTTTTACTTCACACATATCAAGAAAATCACTATATTTTTTAACATGAGAGAATATATATGACAAAACTACTCCATTATCATTTAGATTAAATTTACTTAATAAATTCTTATAATCTTTTTTATTTGCATAATCAATAATATTAGATAAATATACTAAATCATATTTAGAATTTAAACTACTTACAAGAGTAAATATATCAACTTCATAAAAATTTAATTCAGCATTTTCAATATTTTTCCTTAATTTATAATAATTTTCATCTTTTAAGTAACTTAATGATTTATATATAAAATCATTAGGCATTGCATCACTTTGAAATAATCTTGAACCAAATATTTCATACCAATCTGTATGACTAAATAATGCATCCCAATATTCTTTATATATACCATTTAAATTTTTTCTTATATTTTCATAATATAAATCGTCATAATATTCATCAAGTGTTGTTAATGGTGATTCTATAAATAATTTTACATAATCTTCTTTCTTTAATGCTTTAGGTGCCGCAAGTTTTAACATCAAGTAATATTTTGGATACTTGCTAATATCAAAACAATCAATTACTTTCTTTTCTGATGTAATTGATTCAATTATTTGATCACCAGATGATATAACAGATAATATTCTTCTGCTATTTTTTAAATAATCCTTATATATACTTACATCTTCATTTACCATTTTATATATAAATGAACTTAAATAAAATGTACTATTTCCATTTATATTACTTACCCTATTATCAATAATTTTTAATGATTCAGTAATATCGTCCATATTTTTCACCCACTTATAAGCACATATTATACAAAACAATATAAAATAAATCAAATGATTTCTTTATTTGACAAAAGGTTATTATTTGCTATAATATTGAAGAAAAGGCGTTGATAATATGACAAATGAACAAAGAATTGAATTATGTAATAAAATAAATGAAAATCTAAAAAATAAAGATAGTTATTTAATTGAAAATGATAAAGATTTTAGAAAATTAATTAGTTCAAAAATATTAACTTTTAATGATAAAATAGGTTCTAAATATTTTGGATATTGGTTAAGTCTTTTTCATGGTAAAGATAAAGATACAGATAATTACGTTATAAAGATTTCTAAATCAAAAGAATTACCTATAGCATTTTATTTAGAATTATTAAATGAAAGATTAGCATCTCACTGTGGTTTAAGTGCAATAGAATCAAAAATATTCAAATACAAAAAAAATTCAAATATTTATGGAATAATAAGTGAAGATTATAGAAAATTCGGATATGAAACAATTGGTGGTAAAGATATTGTCTATAAACTTTTAAAAGAAACAAAATATAATGTTGAAGATGATAGTGAACTTGAAAATATTGATATTAATTTTAATATCAATTCTCTTCCGGTTATATATCAAGCACTTAACTATTTCTTTTACAATAAAGTTTCAGAAAGTAATATTAATTATAGTTCTCTAAAAGCATCATCTACCGTAAATATAATATTTTATGAACTTATAAGAAGATATATTTTCTCTTATTTAACTATGCAAAAAGATTTTCACTTAGATAATTGGGAAATTTTATATAATGAACATTCTGCTTATTTATCACCAATGTATGATCTAGAATTAAGTATGGATGAAAGTTTTTATGATGAAAGATTTAATACTTCTATGAAATGGTCAAGAGAAAAAGATGTGGATATTGATCAAGACTTTCAAGAATTTATAAATTATAGTGAAGAAAATAAAAAATTAGTTGTTAATATGCATAATGTCCTTAACATTAATGATGTAATTATGTTTATGAATGATATTCAAAATAGAGGTATCATAATTGATGAAAGTGAAAAAGAAGAAATTATCAAATGTTTTAGTGAACATTATGATAAAGTAGATACAATGTTATATGGACAAAAAAATACATTAAAGTAATAAAAAAGACTATTAGATTAGTCTTTTTTTCTAGTATTAATATAATTTTCTATTAGTGGAATTCTTTTTTTATCTTTTTCTCTATTGCTATTTTTAATAAAATTATAATAATCATAAATATCTTGAAGATAATATTCTCCAAACTTTTCTATTTTATATGGTTCCTTGGTATCAAGAACACATTCTACTTTATCATTTACTATATACCAACCATTTTCTTTTTGAACCAAATTATAATTTTCTTTTAACTGTTTTAAACCTTTTTCAGTAACTGCAAGATCTAAATCAGCAGCGCTATCATATATTCCTCTTAAAACAAGTGAAGCGCTTGATAAAATCCAATATTCACCTTTTTCAATTTTTAATGTACTAATTAACTTTTCTAGCTCTCCTTTATTCATTCTTTCATTCATTATATCACCTCTATTACAATTCATTTTTAGCATTATAACACAATTTAATAACCTTAACAATTTTATTTAATTATAATTTTCTATTACTCTAAATATTTCAAAAACCACTTTAGATTCATCACTAAAATTTGAGTCTATATTTTTAAATATTTTATAATGTTCATTCCTATAATATTCTAGTGATTTATCTCCTTCTCCTTCAATAAAAGCAAGTTCTCCTGTTATATTTTTAAACTCAGTAATTATTACATTTTCTATTTCTATTAAACATGCATCAGTATTATCTTCATGCAAAATAATACTTCTTTGTTGTATTTTAGGTAATGGTTCTTTATTTTTTATATATTCATTATATAATGACGTAGTTGCTTTTTTCTCACCACTTAATACTAAACTTATTAATTTTTCATTATCAGAACTAAACTTCCATCTAGAGATTTCTTTTTCAAATTTCATTTAATTCATCTAAAGCCTTTTTAGCATAATAATTATTTTGTTTTAATGGTAAGTTATATTTGTTAATAACATCTTTCATTTCTTCATCACTTTTATAACACTTATCTATATAATTACATTTATCTTCTATTTCTATATAAATATGCTTATTATTAACACATTCTATAACAAATTCATCATCTTTATTGGCATATACAAATAAATGATCATTTATATTTATTAACTTTTCATAACCAAGTGCATTAAATAAATTTACTGCTTCTTCTATAGAATTTATTTTGCAATTAGTTTTACCTTGTTTAGTAATATTTCCATTTTCATCATATTCTTTATATTTATATGTTATTTGTTTAGTTTCTTTGTTTTCTTCTATTATATCTCTAATTAAAATAGCGTGCTTTAATAATTCTAATTTATCTTCAATGTTTTTATATTTTTTATCAATCATATAAATATCATTAACATCATAAACTTCTTTAAGTTCAAAATCATTTTCTTTTAATATTTTTAATAATTCTTCTATATTACAAGATACTTCTACAGTTATTTCTTTTTCAAATTTCATAAATACTCCCTTACTTTATTACAATACCATCTAAATTACATATATATACATTTGGTAATAATTCTTTTATATTCTTTAACATTTCTTCATCATTTTCATATGTTCTTCCAACTAATATTCCTTCTATAAAATTAGATGGTATACCAAAAAGAACAGCACTTTCCCTATCAGTAAAAAAATCATCTTTATTTTTTACATCAATTAAAAATCTATCATAATATTTATCTATAACAAAATCTTTTAATACTTCACTATCCATATTTCCAGATAAAATATCATTAACTAATAATTTTTTTATATATTTATTATCACTATCAAATATAATACCTATTTGCACATTATCTGATAATAAATTTGGCATAAATCTCGCTTCTTTTGTTTGTTCCATATACCATTTTTGAAAACCGCTTTTTTCTATTATTTCATTTATATTTTTCATATCAGAATATGGTATAACTTCAGTTTTAGTTTCTTTATTATATAAATTATTATATCTAATAGTTCCACCACTATAAAAATTAATATATTCATTTAAATCATAATCTTTTTTTAAATTCCATACTCCTACACTACTAGGATACTTTGTACCTCTTGCTTTTTCTGTAAAGAAATTAGAAACAAGACCATTTTGAACAATCAATTTTAATCCATTAAAATTTTCATATGTTCCATGAAGTAATGTACCTTTTTTTAATTTTACTTTATCTGATATATTATATTTTGGTTTATCTATCTTGAAATTATCTTTTGCTAAAAAATAATTTTCAATTTGAGAAAGCATTACATCCTTTGATTTTCCATTTAATATTTCGTTTGTTATTTTTATATACTCTTCTTTTTTCATAAATCCTCCTATATTTACTTTATTATACCATTTTTTTATACTAATGCATATTCTCTTGCTATTATTCTATCATCACTACAATATTCAATTATATAATTATTATCTTTTTTACATATTATTATTCCTATTGTACTATCTTGACTTAATTTTTTTAAGTTATTATCAATATAATTCATATAAACCTGTATTTGTCCAACATGCTCTTTTTTTAGCTCTGTTACTTTTAATTCTATAACTACATAACAATTGTATTCTATATTAAATAATAATAAATCTATATAATTATATCTATCACCTATTTTTATTTTATATTCACTTCCAACAAAACAAAATGAATTACCTAATTCATTCATAAATGATTCAATATTTTCCAGTATTAATTTTTTAAGTACTTTTTCAGATATTTCTTTGTAATTGAAATTATTTTTAATTAATATAGGATTTTTAACTAGATCTGGTATCTTTAAATCATCTTTTATTTTTAATTTTTCTTTTGTAACTTCATCTAATCTTTCATATTCCTTATTTTTTATTTTAGTTCTAAGCTCATTTCTACTTAAATTTAATAATATTATTTGGTTAATATAATAATTTATTTTAGAATTATCTTTTAATGGTAACAATTCAATATAATGACTCCAGGATAATTGGTCAGCAATCGGCTGACTTTTTCCATACTCATAAAACATTCTCATATATTTTAAAGTGGTAACTGAATATTTTTTTCCAATATCATCTTTTAATCTTTTAGAATACTCTTTTATTATTCCGTCTCCATAATGTTTACCTGCTTCTTTTAGTAATTTACCAATATTATAATACGTAGTTAAATCACTTTTATTAATTGAATAATTCTTTACCTTTTTAATAATCTCATTATTTAATAGTTCTTTTTTTATCTCATCATAATAATTTATAAAAATCACCTCTACTTCTTATATTCTCTCTTTTTAAAGTAAATTCCCCTAAAATATAAAAAAAAGCAATCATTTTTCATGATTACTTAATATTTTATTTAAAAATTAAAATCTAAATATACATAATTATTCATGTCATACGATAAATTTTTATCTATTTCTTTATTTGCTTCTTCACTTATGCTTGATATTCTTTTTTTATTTACAAGTGGGTCAATATATCTAATTTTTGCGCCATGATGAACAAAATAAACATTTTTTTGTTTTTCTTTGCTTACTTTTACATTTTTAGCATTTTTCCATATATTAAATACATCTTTATATTTAGAATTTTCTATAATTTCTATTACTTCTGACCCTTTCTTATTATATAAATCCTCTTTAGTTATTAATCCATCTTCATTTAATTTCTTTATAATATCTGCAAGTAACTGCATTGAATATCTTGTTCTATCATCTCTATATATAATAGATAATTTACTTGTTATTTTAACAAACTCTAAGGCAGTATCTTTTGATTTAAATGATAATTCTAAAGTACCATCTTCATCCTTATCTAAAATAACATCATTATAAATTTTCTTTATTTCATCTATATTTAATAATTTATTTGTTAATAATGCATTAGAAAGAGAATATTCAAGTCTATCCGCTGATAATTTTGGAGTATCATTATCCGCAACTGGATATATATGATAATCATCTACTTCTTCTAATTTTATATTGTCTCTTTTTAATAAATCCATTATTTCTTTTGAACTACTAATAATTTTACTTGTTAAATCTTCTGTTGATTCTTGAGTCATATAATCACCATTTAAAAAGTCAACACAATGTTTAAATACTGGGGTTGCTATATCATGAAATAAACCTGATAAAGTTTGTTTTTTATCATGAGTAAAATGCCATACTATTAAAGCAACAGCAACTGAATGATCTAAACTAGAAAAGAAAAATCAATTTCAAATAAATTAGAATATATTTTCCCACATGTTACACTAATATATCTTTGCTTTAATAACTCTTTAGTTTCTATATAATCATTTAACCATTCTGGAAAATTTGGTTCTAATACATTAAAATAATCTAATACTCTCTTATCAACACTATCTATATATTTCATAATTTTACCTCCATATTACTTATTATCCATTTTATATCCTCAATAGATTTATCTACATTAAATGAACCATTACCAATAGGATAAAATACTGAATAAAAATTAAATTCTTTATTGTTTATTTTCTTCACAAATAACTTTTTTCTAACATTTGAAACAGATATTTTTTCATCAAGCACAATAGAACTTACCTGATTACCAAAAAGTATTATTACTTTTGGATTTACTATTTTCGTCTCTTTTTTAAATAAATTTAAATACTCCTTATATACTTTATCAGGAAGAGGTCTTGCATCTATCTGTGTACATTTGCCCAAATTAGTTATAAAAACTTTATGTTTTTTTACATTTTCATATACTTCATTTGCAAAATCTATAGTCCATTCTTTTCCTTTAATACTTCTTATTTTTTCATATACATCATCATCTAATAATCCAACATTATAAAATAATGTCCATATATTTTTTGTTCCTATCCAAGGAGATTTTAATCCTTTCCAATTTTTACTTGATGCAATATTTCTTCCTGTTGGATTCATAAATACAAATGCAACATCAGGGTTTATACACTCTCCACCGCTATATATAGAATCAAGTTCTTTAGCTCCATATTTTAATTGCAACCTATCATAATCTTTCTTTAAATCTTCTAACTTCATTTCTAACCTCTTACTTCAAATCATCAAATTCTAAATTTTCAATACTTATAACTTTATCATTACTATCAAATACTAATTTGAATACTTCTGGAGCTGATATTTTTTTATCAAAGACAACTTTATCATTAAATGAAAATGTAATATTTCTATCAGAATTAACACTAATTAATTTACAGTATTTAAGTAAGTAATATATTATTGCATAACCATGAGAAAATATTGCAATTCTTTTACCTTTATTATTTTTTATAATTTCACTTATTACTTCATCCATTCTTTTTCTTACATCTTTTTGACTTTCTCCACCTACTGTTTTAAAATTTTCATCTAAAAATTGTTTAGCAAACCAATCTGGATAAATATCATCATTAGGTCTACCTCTTCTTCTTTCATCTAGTCTATTATCTAAATTTATTTTTAAATTTTGTTTTTCAAGTAAGTATTTAGCAGTTTCTAGAGTTCTAACTAACACACTTGCATATACTATATCAATACTTTGAAGTTCTTTTTCATTAGATAAAATTTCTGCTCTTCTCTCTCCTTCTATAGATAAAATGAGTTTTTCATTTTTAATTTGTTCGCTGTCACTTGTATTATAATTTTCTACGATATCTTTTATATCATATTTTATAGAATGTCTTATTAAGTATAATGTTGTCTTTTGCATATTTTTCACCTACTATTAATTATATCAAAAAAAAGATAATACTAAAATAGTATTATTCATTTATATTTTCCATACATTGTTATCCATTAACATAATATATTTTAAATCTAACTTATTTGAAAAGGATTCTACTCCTTTAAATATTTTTTTAGTGAAATAATATTCATTTATTTCATTTAAATTAACTTTACCATCAGTAATAAAATCTATTTTAAGAATGTTATTTTCTATAGTTATATCAATATCATTCACATGACTATATTCTTTATTACCTTTAACTTTTTTGCCACTTGCTGAAATTCTTTCTTTTGTCATATCAAGTTTATCTGCAAATATCAATATTATTCCATATAAATTGTCTGTTTCAAAGCCATCACTATGATTTCTAATCGCATCAAGTATTAAATTAATATCATCAAATTTTATATCATTATTAATAAAATAATCTTTTGCAAATAAGTAACTTCTGTATGCATGATTTTCTTTTCCTAAAATAGCACCTGTATCATGAAGTATACACGCTATTTTCTCTTTATAAATAAATTCTTCATTAAAATCTAACTTATTTAATACGTTATCTATTATTTTTTCTACTCTTTTTATATGATTTAAATCATGATATGCCCATCCACCAGTTTTATCTTCAAACTTTCTTATATTTTCATATCTATCTATTATTTTTTTATCAATAATTATTTTTTCATATATTTCTTTAAACATTATTATCACCTTGTAATTAATAATATTCATTCATATTATAATAATTACTTTAGATATAAAAAAAAGCAAACATGATTGTTTACTTTAATTAATTAAAATATCAACATTTCCAGTAAAATTATTTGTATCAATAACAAAATAATTACTACCACTTTTTACATTAAAATCAAATTCATATAAACCACTATCTTTAGTTAGTACTTTTTCTTCTTCCTTTAAATTCATTTTTATAGTTATTTCACCTAATACTTTTTCAAGATATATTTTTATATGAATATTATCTTCATCTCTATTTAAAGTAGTACCACCAAAAATAGTTTCATTTTTAGTAGAATTTTCGTAATTTGACACATAAGTTCCAGTATAATGATCTATGCAAAAACTTCTTTTACCTATTAAATCATTATCCTTAGTAAGAATTTCATCGCCAAACTTTTTACTTGCATCATCAAAAGTTTTTATTACTCTATCTTTTGAACACCCCGTTAAAAATATAATGCAAATTGTAACAAATATAACTATTACAAATTTTCTCATTTTATTTTTCTCTTATAATATTTTTACTAGCAAAATATGTTAATAAGAAATATCCACCATAAATCAATACTAAAAATATAAATGTCATGGTAATTGATGAAGTAAGACCATTAATACCCATAGTTCCAAGTATTTTGTTTGCAAATTTTATACCAAATATTGAATGAACTATAGCAAGTGATAAAGGAATCATAAAGAATATAAATATTTGATTAAATAATGCTTTATTGATCATTTTTTCATCTGCGCCTAATTTTCTAATCATTTTATATCTCTCTTTATTATCCGTTGATTCAGATAATTCTTTTAAAGCAAGTATTGCAGCACTTGATATTAAGAATATTATTCCTAAATATAAACCAATAAATGTAACAAGCGCTCCAAGTCCTATTGATGATTCTAACATATCAATTTTTGTATTATATGAAACTAAATTAGTTTTATTATATGTATTCTCTAAATTATTTATTAATGAATTAATTTTTTGTTTTTCACTTTTTGTATTTGCATTATAATTAGCAAGTAAAATTTCCTTTTTAGGCATATTTTCATTAACAACATTATCAGGTACTACAATAATTCCACTATTTAAATGCTGCGCACCAACATCTACAAATCCATATTTGCATTCACTATATTTTGGATTAAGAACATTATCATTTACTGTAATTATTGAGTTTTTATTTAATGCCTTATTTCTAATATCTATCATTGAATTATAATCGGCAATAACAATATATTCATTTTCTTTTAATGTATATGTTTTATTACCATATAATTTAGCAACTTTATTATAATCACTAATACTCATTATATTTTCTTTAGTAAAAAAATTCATAAGAGGAAATTTTTCTTTTACTTCTTCATATGCATCACCTAATGTATCCTGAAGAGTTAAATTAGTCTTATAATAATAAACTATAAGCATATCTTTAAAATTATTTTTATCAATATTATTATTTTTTAATGTTTCTAAAATATCAATCTTTGTATCCGCAATAATTTCATCATTTAATAAATTATCTTTTATAAAATCATCTGTTACATTTCTATCTTTTATAATTTCTACATCAACTTTAGATAATTCATCAATATTACCAGTAAGAGAATTTTTAATTGATAAACAACTTGATAAAAAACATATTGTTATAAAAAGCATTAAACATATTATTGTACTTGAAAATACAGTGGTATTAATCTTGCTACTAACTTGTCTTAATGTAAAACTATTTAATCCTTTATAATATAAACCTTTCATATTCATTACTATTTTTAATATAAGACCTGATAATGACCAAAATATTAAAAATGTAGATAAAGCTCCTAAAACAATTGGAATATATAGACTAGTTATATCACCACTTAATTTACTATCACTTGTAACAAAGTAATATGAATAAATAAGCATAACACATGCGATTATAAATATAATCACACAAAGAATAGGATTCTTTAATTTTATTTTTTCAGTCTTTTTACTCGAATTAATTAAATCAATAAGTTTACATTTACTAACACTTATAGTATTAAATATCATAACAATTAAATACATAATTCCAAAATATATTAAACATTTAAGTGCAGCACTTGATGAAAATATAAATCTAAAATTAGTCATATCTGCTTCAAATAAATTTGCAACTAATAAACTCATTAATTCTGATAAGAAAAATCCAATTAAAAGTCCAACACCTAAAGATAAAATACCTATTATAAGTGTTTCAAAAAATAGTATTAAAGATATTTTTCTTTTACTCATTCCAAGTGTTAAATATATACCAAATTCTTTATTTCTTCTTTTTATTAAAAATCTAGATGCATAAATAATTAAAAAGCCTAATATAAAGGATATAAATACACTAACTGATGAAAGTAATTGATTCATAAGATTTATTATTTCTAAAGTATTACTAGATACTTTCATCATTACTGTTTGGCTTTCTATTGAATTAAATACATAAAATATAGCAACACCTAAAACTAAAGTTAGAAAATAAATGGCATAGTCTTTAATACTTTTTTGTATATTTTTTATTGAAAGTTTAAAGAGCATCGTTTAAGTCACCACCTAAAAGAGTTACTACATCAATTATTTCATCAAAGAATTCTTTTCTTGTTTCATCACCCTTATTAATTTCATTAAATATTTTGCCATCCTTTATAAATATTACTCTATCTGCATAACTTGCGGTAAATGCATCATGCGTAACCATTAATATAGTTGCGGAAAGTTCTTTGTTTAAAAAATTAAATTTTTCAAGTAACATTTTTGATGATTTAGAATCAAGTGCACCTGTTGGTTCATCTGCCAAAATTAATTTTGGATTTGTCACTATTGCTCTTGCACTCGCTACCCTTTGTTTTTGTCCACCACTTAACTCATATGGATATTTATTTAATATTTTTTCTATATCAAGTTCTCTTGCTACTTTTTTAACTCTATCATCTATTTCGTTAGAATTAACGTTTTGAATAGATAAAGAAAGTGCTATATTCTCATATGATGTTAATGTGTCTAATAAATTAAAATCCTGAAATATGAAACCAAGTTTCTCCCTTCTAAATTTATTTAAATTATTTCCCTTTAATTTAGTAATATCAGTGTTACCTAAAAATATATGACCTGATGATACTTTATCAATTGTAGATATACAATTTAAAAGTGTTGTTTTTCCTGAGCCAGATGCTCCCATTATCGCAATAAATTCACCCTTATCTACAGAAAATGAAATGTTATCAATTGCCTTTGTAAGACTTGATTTATTACCATAATACTTTTCAATTTTTTCGATTTTTAAAATATTTCCCATAAAATCATTCCTTTCTACATCTCATTTTAGTAGATAAATAAATTATTGTCGTTTGTTTTGTATTACCTAATATTACAATTTTGTAAGTTAGTTATCTATTTTGTAATAGTCATTATTTCCAAATATAATTTTAACTATAGTGTATTCATTTTTTTCTGATTCAATTAATATTTTATGACCTAATTTATCACATAATCTTTTTGCTATATAAAGTCCCATTCCAGTTGATTTTGATAAATTTCTACCATTTTCTCCTGTAAATGATTTTTTAAATACATTTTTTATATCTTTTTTATTTATTCCTATTCCATTATCATAAATACTCAAAATTGTTTTATCATTTTCTTTAAATGATTCTATTTTTATAATTGAGTCATTATCTTTTTTATATTTTATACTATTGTTTATAATTTGATTTAATATAAACTCAAGCCATTTTGAATCTGTTAAGACCTTATTTTCTTTTATATTTGTTTCTATATTTATATTGTTTAAAAGTAATTCATCCTTATTTTTCAAAATAACATCTTTTATAATTTTGTCTAAATTATTTTCTTTTATAATATAATCATTTTCTGCATAATTACTTCTAACATAATATAAAACTTGATCTACATAATCATTTAATTTTTTTACTTCATTAATATAAGTGTTATTTAATTCTTTATGATTGTGACTCATTAATACTAAACTTGATATTGGTATTTTTACTTCATGAATCCACATTTCAATATAATCTTTAAAGTCTTCTATGTTTGATAAATATTCATTAACATTTTCTATCATTGATTTATCAGTTTCATAAATAGTATCATATAATATTTTTCCTTCATAAAATGATGGTCTATTCATCATTTCTAATATTAAATATTTTTTATCTAATTCTTCTAGTTTTTGACTTAAAGAAGTATAAAAATTTTTCTTTCTAAAATAATCTATCATTAATAATAAAATGTTTTCTGTTATCAATAAAAATGTAACTACCATAATTAAACTAAAGCGCACTTTAAACGCAAGTAATAATAAAATTATTATAGATATACATATTAGATTTACGATTATAAAATATACTTTATCTTTTAAATATTCACTTAATTTCATAGTAATATATACCCTTGTCCTTTTCTTGTTTCTATTATATTTTCATAACCAAAATTTGATAATTTACTTCTAAGTCTACTTATATTAACTGTTAATGCATTGTCATTTATATATTCTTCATTATTCCATAAATATGTCATAAGTTCATCACGAGATACTATTTTTTCTTTATTGTTTAATAAATATGAAAATATTATCATTTCATTTTTAGTAAGAACTAATACTTTATCATCTTTTTTTAATTCTGATTTATTTAAATCAACTATTATATCTTTATATTTTAGTGCATTATTATTTTGATTAATTCTTTTAAATATATTTTGAATTCTTAAAAGTAATATAGTTGGATTATATGGTTTTGTTATATAATCATCTGCGCCATATGTTATTGATAATGCTTCATCTATTTCTCCTGATTTACTTGTAACCATAATTACAGGTACACTACTTTCTTTTCTTATTTCCTTTAATAAAAGTTCTCCATTAAGATATGGAATATTTATATCTAAAAGTATTAAATCAGGATTATATTTAAATATTTCTTCTTTTGCTTTTTCAAAATTTTTAACACTTTCTACTAAATATGATGAATTTTTAAGTAATTCACTAAGTTCATCCTTAATTACTTCATCATCTTCTACTATCATGATTTTTTTCATATTTTTTTGTCTCCCTTAAGTATTATTATACTATATTTTTATATAATTAAATCTTACAATATTGTAAGAAATAGATATTTATTATCACGAACTTGAATAAATTTAAATATAATATATTGAAGGGAGAGATATATTATGTATTATCAATATCCATACCCATATCAAGGTTATGGTTACCAGCAAAATAATGGCGGTTATGGTTTTGTTTGGGGTATTATTATAGTAGTATTTATAATTTTCTTATTATTCTGGGGTTTTGGCGCAGTTAATAAAGGATGCAACTAACAAATTATACTCTCCATTTTTAGCATATGAAAACAAGCTTTTTAAGGCTTGTTTTATTAATATTAATAAACAACAATTTTTAAAATCTATTTATTTATTAGTTAATTCTTTACATTTTATTTGTTCTTGTCTTTTGTCATAATTTTTCATCATAATACTCTTCTCTTTTTCCTCATAAAATTTAAGAACTACATTTTCTAAAAAACTAATATAATTTTCTTGTCTTGCAATATATTTTTTTAATATTCTTGCAAGTTCAATTATATGTTTACCAATTAATTTTTCATCTAAATCTAGTGTACCCCACATAATTGATGAAAATCCTTCAGCTTTTATAACATAACCGTTATTATCAAAAGTAACTTTTGTATTTCCACAAGAAAACGATTGAAAAATATTTTCTTTTTTTTCACATATTAATTCCATAAAAACTCCTTATACTAGTAATTATTTTATTAATTTTTTATAAGAAAAAGACATCTGATTTATGCTAACGCTTATTTTAGATGCCATCCACAAAAGGGATTACATTTGATTCGCACAATCAAACATATCCTTTTTTATTTTATGAAGTTTCCTTCATCTATACTCATAGTATCATATTTTTTTATTTCTTTCAATATATTTTATTCCTTCTCTTTTATATTTAACTCAATTTTATTTATTAAATAATTATCTTCTATTTCATTTAATACTAATTCATCAATAAACAAAGTTGCTTTAAAATCTTGAATCATAGAATTAATTGCTTCCTTCAAATTCTTATTCAAACTCAAGTCTAATAATTTAACTTCAGTTTTAAGAGATAAATTATTATTAGATTTTTCACCTCTTATTTTACTTATAATTTCAATTATAATGTCTCCGGTATTTATTTCATCTTCAAAGTCATATTCTAATTGTTCTATTTTTGTTAAATGAATAGATTTTTCTTTAGAAAATAATTCTTGATATATTTCTTCAGTAATAAACGGAAAATATATACTAAAATCTTGAAGTAATTTATAAAGAATTATATGAATCGTCTTTTGTCCTGAATATCTTGCTTCTTCACCAAATTCTTCTGGTCTATATAATCTATGCTTTACAATTTCTATATAGTTGTCACAAAAATCCCAAAAAAATCTTTCAAGAGCATTTAAAGCAAGACCAACCTCATAATCATCTAAATACTTTATAAAAGTTTCTTTCATTTTCTTATACTTACCTAATATATATCTATCAATATATTCAAAATCATTAAATTCTTTATCTTTAAAATCAGTTAAATGCATTTCAATAAATTTAGAAACATTCCAAATTTTATTTATTAGTTTTCTTCCTCTATCAAACATATTTTTATCATATACAGTATCTAATCCAAGTTTCCCAATACCACCATAATATCTAACAACATCTGCAGAATAATTATCAATTAATAACATTGGATCACTTGTACTATTACTTTTACTTTTACTCATTTTTTCATTTTTACTTGCCATAACAAATCCAGATATCATAATATTTTCCCATGGAATTTTTTTAAAATGATAATAAGATTTAACAATTGTATAAAAATCCCAAACTCTTATATTATCATGTGCATTACTTCTTAAACTCATGGGAGTTAAATATTTTTCTAAATTTTCTTTTTCACCATATTTCATATTAATCATAGGTGTTAAAGATGAAGTTGCCCAAGTATCCATTACATCCTTTTCAGGAATAAATTCTGTACATCCGCATGTACATTTTTCCTTTGGACTATCTGTTAATGGATTTACAGGCAAATCTTCTATATTTGCAAGAATTTCTTTACCACATTTTTTACAATACCAAACAGGAAATGGTACTCCAAAATATCTTTGTCTTGATATACACCAGTCCCATGACAAATTTTGTACCCAATTATCATACCTGCTCTTCATATGTGCTGGATACCATTTAATTTGATTTCCATATTCTAAGAAATCATTTTTATGATCAACTATTTTAATAAACCATTGTGGCATAACTGTATATTCAACTTCTCTACCACATCTTTCATGTATCCCTACTTCATGTTCTAATTCTTCTATTTTTATAACATATCCACTTGCTTGTAAATCTTCAATTATTTGTTTTCTTGCCTCTTTAATTTTCATACCACCATAATTAGGTACAGAATCAATTATTTTACCATTATCAGTGAAAATGTATTTTAAAGGTAGATTATATTTCTTCCACCACTCAATATCAGTTTGATCTCCGAAAGTACAACACATAACTATACCAGTACCTTTACAAGCATCAACTTTTTCATCAGCCATAATTGGAACTTCTATATTGATAATTGGAATACATGCAGTTTTACCAATTAGGTGTTTATTTTTTTCATCATTAGGATTAACAAATACCGAAACAATCGCAGGTAATAATTCAGGTCTTGTTGTTGCGATTATAAACTCTTCATGTGTTTCTTTTGTTTTAAATTTAATATAATTAAATGTTGTTTTAATAGTTTTTGTTTCAAGTTCTGCCTGAGCAATAGAAGTTAAGCATTCATTACACCAAAGTGCAGGACTATTTTTTCTATAACAATCATTATTTTTAACAAGTTCTATAAAACTTCTTTGACTTATTTTTATTGTTTTAGGACTTACTGTTTTATATGAATTCTTAAGATCTGCACTTAAACCTAGTCTATAAAATAATTTTTTAAATTCTTCTTCATATTTATCAGTAGTTTCATAACATAATTTTGAAAATTCTTCTCTTCCAATTTCATGTGCTTTTTTACCTTGTTCTTTTTCTACTAGTCTTTCACTTGGAAGTCCATTATCATCAAATCCAAATGGATAAAATACATTATATCCTCTTAGTCTTTTATATCTAGCAATCATTTCTGTTTGTGAATATGAAAATATATGTCCCATATGAATTTTACCATTAACTGTTGGTGGAGGTGTATCTATAGAAAATATCTCTCTTTCATCAATATTAAAATCATATATTCCATTATCTTTCCAATAGTTTGACCATTTTTCTTCTTTTTCTTTTGCATTATATTTTTTATCTAACATATTAATCACCCTTTCTTTTATAAAATATAACAGTAATTAATATCTAGACTCGAAAATAATCCTTTCTATATATTTCTTTCATTTTCTCATCTCCACCTTCATAAATGATATCAGCACATTCAACATCAACTTTTCCTCTACTAACATCTTTTTTAAATTTTGATATTTTTTGAATATTCATTCTTATATTTTTTTATTGATTCATCTACATTAATCCAATATACATTTGTCATTGTATTATCAGATTTATCTAATTCACATCTTTCTAATATTCCACCTAATGCCTTGATAGTTTTATCACTACCTAAATTATCAACCGAACAACCAAGCATTACCTTATCAAGATTAAGTTTTTGTGCTTCTAACAATACTAAATATAATTGAATCTTGTTATAGCATTTTCTTCTTTCTGTTGGTCTTATTCCATAACCTATGTGTCCTCCAAATTTTCTTAAATAATCATTGAGGTAATGCCTTATATTTACCATTCCAATTATTTTATTATCACTTTCTCTTATTGTGAAATACGTATTAGCTGGAACTTTACCAATTGATTCTGCATATTTCTTACTTTGCTCCTTTGTTACTTTTTCTAACCATTCTTCATAGCTTCCACCTTCATTTAATATTCTATCAAGTCCTCCAACACCATTTATATTTGAACCATAATCAATATGTTCATTTATATAATCAATTGCAGCATCTTTTCTTTCCAAAGATGGTTCCTCTAAATAAAATCTTTCCATTTTTACTCACACTCCTATTTTATATTTCTTTTTCAAAAATTACTCTTTGTTCTTTAAAACCTAAATGATTATATATTTCATTAGCATGTTTATTAAAAGACCAGCAACAAAATTCAACTCTAACACATTTTTCTTTTTTAGCTATTTCTTCTGCCTTTTTAATTAATAAACTAGATATTCCTTTCCCTCTTTCTTTTTCATCTACAACTAATTGATCAATCCATAATGTTTTTGAACGTTTATCTTTTATTTCAAAAATTATAAATCCTAATATATTATTATTTTTTTCTGCTACTAAAACATTTTTATTTTCTATTAAATCAATTAAATCTTTTTTTAAATCATCATTTTTCTTATTATTATCAAATATATCTTTTCTTCCATTTAAATGAAATTCAAATCCATCTATAAATATATTTAATAAATTATTATCTATATCATTTATATTTGCTCTTCTAATATTCATACTTATCATCCCCTATTTAACTTGCAAACTTTTAATATTCTTTGTTGTACATGAGAAATTAATTAATACATCATCATCTATATATCCAACATTTTTATATGCTTTATTTGATGGAATATATTTATAATCTGTATACAATGAAATATGATATCCATCTTTTAAAACTTTATTTGTTAATTGATATATTAAGGAAGCAGCATAACCTTTTCCTCTTGCTTCAGGAATAGTATATACTCCTGAAATTTTTGCATTACCATCTACAATATTATAAAAAGCCTGTGCAACTATTTTATTATCACTATTCTTCCATACATAATAATTGCCTGCATCCAATCTTTTTTTAAACTCTTTATTTGCCTCTTCAAAAGAAAAATCTTTTACATCAGATATTTCATGCGATTCATTATACATAAAATCTGTTAAAACTTGTTCATCATCTTTAGTTGCATAGTCTATATAACCATCTGTTTTTTTAGGTTCAATAGTTTTACTGCATACTAAATATCCCATTTCAAAATAATAATCTCCTAATGCTTCAAAATTATCTTTAACTAATAAATCATACAATTCTTTTTTACAAGTAAATCTTGTATCAACATCTAATCTATATAAATCAATTGCTTCCTCTATTTCAGGTAAAATATTTATATTAAAATTATCTTTTGTCCAAATCCAAGTAGGCCAAGTCAAACCTCACCTACATAAAACATAGTTTTCTTCATCACTATATAATTCTAAAGTTTCACTACCTAAATTTTGTAATATAAGAAAAAATTTATATTTATCTTTTTGAAATTCATTACTTTGAAATAATTTATTATTTGGTTTAATTCTTTTTATCATTCTTATCACTCCATTCTTTGTATATTTTTATAAATTATAAGTATAAAATACTTCAGGGTATTTAACACTAAATTTCACATAATCTTCTTTAAATTCAGATAATTTTCCTCCCCACGATTCATATACTTTTCTTGCCTTTATATTATCTTTTAAAACTCCTATAACATATCTTTTAGCGCCATTTTCTCTAGCCCATTTTTCAAATGTATTTTTAAATGATGAACCAATGCCTTTGCTTTGAAATGATGGATCAATATATAGTCCGATTAAATCTGCATATTCAGAAAAATTATTGTATGCTGATGTTATACTTCCACACATTAAACCAACTAACCTGCCATTATACTCTGCTACATATGCAATATTTTTATTATCATTTTTTATTGTTTCTGAAAAAGTTTTAACTTTTTGTTCTATCTTATTATCTCTATCAATAAACACTTCTTCTGGAAAAATATCTTTATAAGCATATCTCCATACTTTATTTACTAACAAAAACCAATTATAAGCATCATTTTCATTTACTTTTCTAATAATTATTGATTCATTATTCATTTTAGTCCCTCCTATTTTATTAAATTATATCATTTTTATATGTAAAAAACACAGAATGACACTAACATATACAATTTGTATACATTAGTGACTCCGTGTTTTATTACGTGTAAGAAATAATTCTCTGTGTAGCTCGATAAACTTATACACACTCACTATTATTTTTCAATAAATCTTTTTAATACTTTTCTATTTCCATCAGCAACTTTTTCAAGTTCTGGTAATGTTGTATAATTTGAAATAATATCAATCATTCTGTCTTTAATAATAGTATCTCTTTTTTTATTATTAATTACTGATGATATATATAATTTCTTTTGTGATTCAGTTAATTCACCCCAAATTGTTCTTTCTTCTGTATTATAAATTAAATACATAATAATATCAGAATATAAATCTTGAACAATTTCATTTTTAGCTTTTTTATCTTTTAAAAATAAATTATAATTTCTCTTCTCTGTTAAATTTGCTTGTCTTAAAATTTGTTCATCATACATTTTTAATGCACTTATAATTTTAGTAATTGAATCAGGTCCAATATTTCTAATTCTTCCTATTACATTTCTACCTAATTGATCTGTTAATTTCAAATTATGCTTTATTTCATCAATAGAATATGTTCTTAATCCTCTAAACTTAGTTTGAAGTTCAAGTGTAGGATTATCTAGTAGTAATACATCTCCTCTATTTAATTTATCAACTAATTCAATTCCATTATTTTCATATTCATATGTTTCAAGCTCAATACCTTTTATATTGTTTCTTTCAACAATTAATTTTAATTCATCAATTCTTTTATTAACTACATCCCAATTATATTTAGGATATAATTTAGTTAAAGATATTAAATCTTCAACATTATAGCAATTATTTTCTCTTGCTAAATCTAAAAATCTTTGTTCTGAACCGTACAATACATAATCAGCGGAAATATTTGATAACCTTATCATTGCTTTTCCTCCTTTCCTTAAAATAATTTTCTTAAAACCTTTTGTTTTATTTTTGATGGTTCCTCCAATAAAATATTACCATCTTTTTTTGACTTTTTTATTGTAGGTATTTCTCCAATACCACTTACCTTAGTAGTTTTACTTTTAACACATGTTATATCTTCTTTTTTACATTTGTATAAATTTGTTAAATAATCTTTAATATATTCATCTGATTCAAATTCTTGTGATGTATATTTTGTGAATTGTTCCCCATTTATACAAAATGTTATTTTATTCATATTTCCTGTATTTGAATAAATAATATCATCTATTTCTATTAATTCGTAATCTAATTTATCCATCACTATATCAAAAGATACACAATCAGATATTTGAACATTATCACTTAATCTATAAATAAAATTTGAATTATAAAAGAATTTATTATCTCCTGGATTACTATACCCATTAATATAATTTAATAATTCAGTATTAATTTCTAAAATTTCATCATCATTTGAATCTTGTACTAAATTTTTTAACATTAAATATGTATTAGCAACATTACTTTCTTCTTGAATTTTTATATTTTTACCGGCAACATAACAAGAATATAATGATAGAAATAATAATATTTTAAATAAACCTTTTTTTAACATCAATCGATTATTTTTCTTTTCAAAACTTTTCATTTTTTCATTTCTATCTTCATGTCTAAGTAATAATTCTTTTTCATCTTTAATATATTCTAAAAGATTTTTCTTATTATATTGTAATTCAATATTATCTTGTAAAGCTCTATTATATAACATTTCTAAATTGTAGTTAAAACATTGATAATTTTTTAAAACTATATCATGATTAAGATAATCAGATAGTTCCATCTTTTTATATCTTTTCATTATATTCTCCTCCTTTCCTATTGTCCGTGTAAGATATAAAAAAGCCACGAACAAATATTATTCGTGACTCCAAATGTTTGTGTAGGCTCTTCACCCGGGATAGCTCACAATCAATGCTTATATCCCCTCACTTGTTTACAAATTATACTCAATATTTTACTTTTGTCAACCATATTTTTTATATTTTTATACTTTTAAGTAATCTGTTTGATATTTTTTCTGCATTATTAAATAGATATTTACATATATTTGTTCTAAAATATGCAAACTCTAATAACTCGATATTTTCATTATTATTAATATATTCTTTATAGCCATATGTACTACTTAATAATTGAATTAAATATATGTATGACATATACTTTAAATCATATTTATTTAGTTTTACATACTTATTAAATTCTTTTATATAATCAGTAAACGTATCTAAATTAAAAATACCATTTTTTACATTTTTATCTATATAACTATATGATCTAATTAGTTCCCAAACTATTGGCATCCTGCAAGCACTAACAAAATCAATAACTGAATTTATATGATCATTTTTATAAATAAATTGTAGTACATTAAAATCACCATGGGTATTCTTTATAGTTAATTTTTTCGTATTAATAAAAATATTTTCTTCACTTATTCCTTTAATCATATTTATTTTTTCTTCTAAATCTCTTTTTATTTTTAATGTTTCTTCATCATCTTTATCATTTATTATTTTTAATAATTCTTGATGTTTTTCAATACTTTTTTCAAATATTTCTTTACTAAATAAATATGACAAATCATTTAAAGGTAATGATATATCTAAACTTTCTAAAGACTTAACAATCATTCCATATACTTTTGCACACTCAATTGTTTGTTCATAATTTCCTTCATTTCTATCTAAAGTATACCCTTCTATAAATTTTTGGATTATAATAACTTTATTTTTATATAGAGAGTAATATGTATCATTTATAGTTTTTATATATGATGGAACTTTTATACCGTCTTTCTTTAAATGATTTATTATAGTTATTTCTTTTTCTATTTCTTCTTTTGTATATTTAGATTGAAATTCCTTTAAAATATATTCATCACCATTTAAAGAATATATATTAGCACTTCCTCTATTAATTATTTTAATATTAGTAACATTAATTTCATACTTTTCTTTAACAAAATTTATTATTTCTTTTTTATTTATAAAAACAGACTTTTCTAGCATAATATATACCTCATATAATTTTACCTTTTGTTAATTTTATGCTGTAAATTAAACATTTGTTTGTTATAATCAGTTTGGATACGTTTGAAATATCAGATGTTTTTCCTTTTGGAACCTCATCAGGGGGTTACGAAAGGAGAGTGATATTATGTCTAAGAAAGAAAAATCTTTACATAGAATAATTAAACTCCTTATACTAGTAATTATTTTATTAATTCTTTTATAAGAAAAAAGCATCTGATTTAAGCTAATGCTTATTTCAGATGTAACCATGAAGGGATTACATTTGATTCACCCAATCAAACGTATCCTTTTTTATTTTATGAAGTTTCCTTCATCTGTATTCATAATATCATATTTTTTTATTTTTTTCAATAAACTCTTTACATTTTATAAAGAAATCAACTTGATCCTGATTAAGAGTTTTATTTTCTACCATTTCTTCTAACTCTTGCATACTAAAATATTTTACCAAAGTTAATTCTTCTTTTTGTATATTTAAATCTGCAATATCTAAATCTGCTTTTACATAATACATTTTATAACAATCTTTACCGTCACAACCAGAATCAAATTCAGTTATATCATATTTACTAATATCAATACCAAGTTCTTCTTTTACTTCTGTAATAATCCCTTCATATGGTGTTTCACCAGATTTTGGATGTCCACCAGTTACACCATAATCTCCACCCTTTTCTGGTACTCTTTTTTGCATTAAAAATTTACCTTCACTATTTTCTATTGCAATCATAACAACCATTGGATAATATCCTTTTGGTATTTCATCACCTTTATAATAAGTTAATTCTGTCTTATTACCAAATTCATCATATAAATCTCTTAATTCTCTCATAATTTTTACCTTTCTTTTATTCTATTAGCAATTTTTTATATATGTTTCAAAATTATCAGGAAATTTTAATGACAATCTCATATGATCTAATTCTGCATACAAATTCTTATCAATAGGTAATCCGAGTATTAATCTTTCATAATTACTTAACTTATTATTTTCAATAAAATTATCTCTAAATTGATAATCAATTTGTTCATATGGAGATTTTAATTTGCCATTTATTTTAATTTTATATCCATCAATCAAAAAAGAAAGTAAATAAAAATTTTTTAAAATATCTACCTTTGTAGAAATTACCGAAAAAAAATCTCTTAGAAAATTACTTGAATCTAAGTAACCATAATAATTGGCATCATGTTCAATTGAAAATAAATTATGTTTTTTTTTGTATATTCTTTCATTTTTTCTTTTTATGATGTTAGAAATAATAAATACGTGAATTTTAGTAATTTCTTTTTCTTCTTCCAATGTATATACATGATCTTTTGGAAGTTTTGAATAGTAATTATAATATTTATCTATTAATTTATATTGTTCAATATGCCTTATTTCATGAAATAATGTAAAAAACATTGCTTTATAGTATGTAATAATATCTGAAGTTCCTTGATTCTCATTAATTACTATATCTCCTTTATATGAATATGAACCACCATACCCTTTATTTAAATCATTAGATAAAACTATATTCTTTATATAATCAGACAAATTTAACTGATTTATTATTTCAGTAGAAATAGCTCTAAATAATTCTGTATCAAATTTCTCAGCGCATATTGAGTTTATAAGATTTCTTCTATATTCTTCCATGTTAACTCCTTAATTATTTAAATTTTTTCCAATACTTTCACTTTACCAGAAAATAAATATTCTGATTTTTCATCCGAAATGTCTGTTAAATCTGCTTCCCAATATTTTTTTGCTTGTTCAAACATAGTATTTATACTTTCACCATTATCTGGTAATAATATATCACTTGATTTAAATAAATTGCCCGTAACTTCAACTTTAAATAAATCAATATTTTTACCTTTAATAGTTAATTCATCTTTCCAATGTTCAAGTTGATTATGATCACATAAGTATAATGCATTTTTTCTACTTGGAAGTTCTGGGAAAAATCTTTTTCTAACTTCTTCTAAAACTAATTCTCTTTGAAGTGTTGAATAACATTTTAATAATCTACTTGCTTCTTGAAGCATCTTAATATATGTTTCGTTATCTTGCTCTTTTTTCAAATATGTATTAATTACTTCAGAGAATGGACTAATTCCTCCACTAGCAACATTAACTCTACTAGAAAAATATAGACCATCATTCCAAGAATCTGATACATAATTTTTAGTGATATCAATTTGATTTCCAACTGTCCATATATCCTTTCTTTTTTCAGAATTATTAAAATGAAACATTTCTTTATTTTCAACAAACATACGTAAGTTTCTTTCCTTTTCTGGATAAATATTTTATCAAAATGCATATATATTGTCAAAAAAAAATTAAATTTATAACATAAATTTTATATTTTTTAAGTTTCTTTTTATAAAAAATGATATAATAAACGCTACTGGAGTTGATATTTATGAATAAATATAAAACACTTATTTTCGATTTAGATGATACTTTAATAGATAATAATCAATCAATTAAATATGCATTTACTGTGATAATTAACGAATTAAAATTAAAATATAGTGATGATTTATTTTCAGAATGGACAAAATTTGATACCGCTTACTGGCATGCTTGGGAAAGTGGAAATATGACTATTCCTGATTCTATTAAAACACTTGAAGATAAAATAACATATTTAAGATCAAATAGATTTGTTATCTTTTTTAAAAATTTAAAAATGGATTTTAATACTGCCATAGAAATCAATAAGTTATATTGTAACATGTTAGGAGCTAATATAGTAGAAATAGAAAACGCACGTAAATTATTACAAGAATTATATCATAAATATGAAATACTTATTGCTACAAATGGTCCAAAAGAAGCAGCATATAATAAATTAGAAAAAGCAAAATTAGACTCATATATTTCTTCAATTATTTGCTCAGAAGAAATTGGATTTTCAAAACCACTACCAGAATTCTTTAACTTTCTATATAATAAAGCACAAAATAAGGATAAAAATAAAATGTTAATAATTGGTGATTCATTAACTACTGATATATTAGGTGGAATGAATTATGGAATTGATACTTGTTGGTTTAATCCTAACAATAATCCATTACCAGAAGAATATAATCCTACTATTACAATAAATAAATTACTACAATTAAAGAAAAAAATATAGTATATAAAAAATAAATTTTTATACGCTATATTTTTTAATTTTCCAATAATTCATTCGGTATTATTACTAAAACAATTAATTATACCTTCTCTTTATAATATCATCATCTTCCAACTTACCAATTAATAAAGATGAATTTTTATCATGCTTAATTACATTTTCTTTTACCATTTTTTCATCATAATTAGCATAACAATACTTACAAAAATGTGAACAAGTATTATATGCGCCTATATCAACCATTTGAACGCAGTTACAATTACCACCTTTTCTTGCAGTCCACGACTTAAAATTAGTTTTACCTGTTAATTTAAATGCTAATGTATGAGATAAGCACTCTCCCTTTTTAAATCCATACTCAGTCAAATTTCTTTCCTCAAAACAAGTTTGAACAGTCATATTATTCTTTTTTGCACTTAAACTAAAACTTTCACCAATCGTCTTATAATCATTTTCAGTAAAGTTTCTATATCTTATGCTTTTAATATTTTTTCTAACATTTTTATAATCATCTATAAATGAAACAATAATAGTTTGTACATATCCATTTAATAAAGTACATAACTTATCAAAATTTCTTATGTGATAATCCAAAGTATATTCATCACTAATAAATATTGGATCATATCTAACACATATATTATCTTTACCAATTATATTTGATAACTTTTTTATAGCTTCTATTATTTTTCCTTTTGGTGGTACATTTACTTCAATATCTCTTTTATACGGTGTTAATGTTACATGAAATAATATAGGTTTATTTATTTTTTCTATTTTATCTAAAATTGGTATTGGATTTTTAGTGCAAAATAATATTAAATCAACATCTTCAAAATATATTCTACTTACTAATTTCTTATTAAATGGATTTCTAACATCTACAAATCCTTCTTTTATTCTATTCATAAACCAATCTGAATAAAATGCGACTATATCAGTTCTTCCACTAATATTTAACACCATAATTACTTCACCTATTTCTATTATACAAAAAAATAGGACATTTGTCCTATAAATAATTATACACTATAACCTTTTATTAATACATTAATACTAGAAAATTCAATATTACTAGTTGCAGTATCTCCATCTATTTCAGTTTTAATCTGAAGTGTTGCAGGAGCAGTTATATCAACAAATGATATTTCAGAAAAGTCCATATCTTCTGTATTACCTTTTGATAATATAAATGACATATCTGTTAATACCTCAGAGGTTTCACTTTTTATAAGATAAAATGCTCCTCCTATATCTTTAGTAACACCTGAAATTCTACCACAAACTGTAATTTCATATAATCCACTTTGATTAATTTTTATACTGTTACTACCTTCCATTGATATTTTATTTGTAATGCCTGGAATTATTCTTGAAGCACCTGTAAGTGCAATTCCTGCAACTGTTGTATTTGGATAACTAACAAAAGCAATTACATCATATGATGTTGGCCCTAAAGAGCCAGTTGGTCCTGCTGGGCCAACACTCCCTTGATCACCCTTTTCACCTTTTTCTCCTTTTGGTATATAAAAAGTCAAATGATGCGTATTATCATTAAAATCATCTTGTATTTTTGCGGGCTCATCTGGTTCTACTGTTTCTGTTTTATCTATTATAATAATTTCACTAATTCCCTTTTCACCAGGTAAACCCATTGGGCCAGTTTCACCTTGTTCTCCTTTTGGACCAATACTCCCTTGCTCTCCTTTTTCTCCTTTTGGTATATAAAAAGTTAAATAATGTGTATTATTATTAAATTCATCTTGTACTTTTGCAGGTTCATCAGGATTTATTGTTTTTGTTTCATCTATTATAATCTCATGACTTATTCCTGTTTCTCCTACAGGCCCAATATCACCTCTATCACCTTTTGGACCTGTTGGACCTACTACAGGACAAATTCCCATCTTACAAAGTTTGTTTCTTATTTCATTACTTTCCATAATATATTTTATTTTTTCATCCATAGTATTACCTCGTTTCTAAAATATATTATGAGTAATTTTTTTACATGCTTATTTTAATAGTCTAATCATTAAGGAGTATTTATCCAGTTATTAATTTCATCCATGCTTGTTACTAAATCATCCAAATAACTTTTAAACATAATATTCATTTACTTTTTTGATAATAAGTTAACAAATAAAATTATTATATCTATAACTAAAAATACAATCCATATAATATCAAATTTATTCATAATAAAATATTCAGTTATAAATCCTATTATTCCTAATATTAATCCTATTATTGAAATTACTATACAATACTCTTTTTGATTCTTTTCATCTTTCATAAATACCTCTATTTAATTACAACTTAATTTTTTAATAAATGGATTATCTTCTTTTATATTGTTTTTAGATTTTAATAACTCATAATATTCATCTAATGTATATTGATGATTTTTATTTTGTAGTATTTCTTCTAGTTCATAAAAAAGCTTACATAATTTAGCCTTTTCATCACTAGGCATTTTACTTCTACCATCATTAAATATATTTTTTATAAATATATTAAATTTGTCATAAGAATTACTAATATTATTATGAAAAATTATTTTGATATTATTTTCTTCTCTTTTTATTTCTAGATACTTCTTTTTTTCATCAAAAGTATCATCATCATCAATAATCAAAGTTTCTTTTTCATTTATTAATCTATTAAATGCAAAAAACATAGGATTATTTGCATCAATACTAAACTCTAATTGATCTTCATCATCAATAAAGGATGTACCAAAAAAATTAAAATCATCACTCATACTTAATTCAAGAATTTTTTCTAAATCGTTATCGTTAAAATAACCTAAACTTATATTTATATTTACTATACTTCCATTTTTTGTAACTTTAAACTTTATTTTTTGTTTATCTAAATCCATAATATATCCCCCTACCAAATAATTAAATTTATTATGTATTATTTGCCATAATTTAACAACTCTAACCTTAATCTATCATATACTTTAGTTTCTAGTTTTGATTTTTTTATTTGAATTTTTAAATATAGTTTTTATTTCTTGCCAAAATAGTTACATCATTACCTTTTTTTATAGAATGTGCTAGATTTGATCCTAACACACCTGCACCAATAATTAATATTCTCATTTCACATCAATCTTTTCTATTTCTTCTGATATTCCAACACCCGTATTTGGATTAACTTTTGTATACATTAAATCAGCCAAATACAAAGATATTAAAACTACACATAATATACTTGCAATCTTTGGTTTTATTTTACTATATAAATTATCAAGTATAGGCGCAATAACATATGTAAATGCACAACCTGCAAGTCCAAATACAAGAAGACCTTCAAGGCATACTCTTCCATTAATATTTAAGAAATATCCTGTATAATCCCAATACTTTAAGTGTTTAAATGTTTCTAAATACCAAGCAGTTGAATACTCTAATAAACCACATAAAATAAACGCACTTATAAATAACAATACTGGTTTATTTCTAAATTTCTTAAGAAGTATTAATATTAGTAATCCACCAAATCCATATATTGGAAGCCAAGGTCCATGCATTGTCCCTCTATTTACAAATGTACCATTATTTAATAAATTTAAAAATACTTCCCAAATCCAACCAACAAATGAAAATGTAAAGAAGAATAATATATATGTTTTAATACTATAATCTTTATTAAAATCACCTTTTAACCATTTTCTTGTTTGAATAGTATATTTTTCTTCTGGATATTCTTCATTTATTCTTTCTTCTATATCTAATAATGAATCATTTAATAGTTTCCTATAATTATCATCTAACTTAACTTTATTTCTTAAAGTCATATATACTTCTGCATGAATTGCTTCTTTATATACATCTGAGAAAAATATACCACTTAAATTAAATGTACATAATTTTAATATTACCCATCCAATTAAGGATAAATCTAAATAAAATAGATTTAATTTATTTCCATTTGTTAATTCTTTTGATAATTTAAATGCTTCTTTTTTAGTAATTTTTGGATTTTCTGCTAAAATATATGGTATTAATGAATATTCATAATATTTAATTATTCCACCTATTATAGTAAAATCCCATAATATCTGATATATATTTTTTATAAATAAAATATATGCCATATGAAATGTTTTTTTTACTTTATATGGATAAATTAATCTATCAATTTTTGTATCATAATATCTTCTTTTTTCTAAAAAGTATCTATTTTTTCCTATTTCAAGTGTATTAATAAATATAATTGTAAATAATGCTAAAACAATACTACTTAAAAATATTGTTACTGCAGAACCTATCTTACCTTCAAAGACTACTTTATTTATACCATTAAGAATTGCAAATACAAGTGAACCACTACTTGTTGTTTCATTAATTATATATGATAGTACTCCATTTGTATATTTATTACTAAAATCTTTTTTAATTTGTTTTTCACTAGGTAATTTTTTTTCTATTTCATCTAGTACTTCTGTACCACTAATTTTTTTATTATTAATTATTTTATTTGCTTCTTTTTGTGCAGCTGGAATATCTATTAGATTTTTTGTTGTAAAGTTAAATCCTCCTGCAAGAAGCAAAGAACAAACAAATACGAGTATTACACTTCTAAAATAATGTTTTTTTATATTTTTTTTTGCTTCTTTTTTTATTAATCTTTGATTAATCATATTATTACTCCTACTTCTTTTAACTATAGTAATTATAGCATTTAAAGATAAAAAAATAAACCATATATATATGATTTATTTTACTATTCCGAGTTTATTTAAAGGCCATATTCTAAGTTTTGCCCTTCCAACAATTTGACTTTTTCTAACTACTCCAACAGTTGGATATCTACTATCTAATGAATTTGCTCTATTATCACCCATTACAAAATAACAATCTCCTGGAATCTTAGTATGACCAATATCAGTAATACTAAAATCATCTGTTTCTGTTGATGGGTATGGATCAGAAGTTTCCTTACCATTTATATAAAGCTTATTATCTTTATATTCTATTGTTTCACCAGGAAGACCTATAACTCTTTTTATTATAGATTTATCGCCTTCATTTACAACAACAATATCATATCTTTTAACATCATTTCTTTTATATACAATTTTGTTTAATATCATTACTTGACCATTTGCTAAAGTTGTATCCATAGAACCACCATCTACTCTAACTGGATCTATAAAAAATATTCTAATTAATATTACTAAAACTATTATTAATAAATAGCTCATTATTGTTTTAAATGTTTTATTTTTAAATATATTTCCCATTTTATCCTCCATAACAAAAATAAGACTTTTGAAGTCTTATTTTCTTTCTTTTATTCTGTATGTACCAATAAAACCTCTTAAGAAAGTTAGTTTTGCTCTTCTTACTCTACCTTTTCTTACTACAGTTATTTTATCAATCTTTGGTGAATTAACTGGGAATATTCTTTCAACACCAATTCCACCAGACATTTTTCTTACAGTAAAAGTTTCTGATATTCCACCACTTCTTTTAGCTACACAAACACCTTCAAAAGCTTGGATTCTTTCTCTTTTCCCTTCGATAATTCTAACATCAACTCTAACAGTATCTCCAACTCTAAATTCTGGAATGTTAGGATTAATTTGTTTTGCAGTAATTTTTTCAATAATATTACTCATACGATTTCACTCCTTTTCTTATCCAGCAATCATATCAGACAATATAAAAACAGCGGATTGCCTTCTCGCAATATCGATTGTAACATAAAAAAGATAAAAAGGCAAGACTTTTTTTACTTTATTAGCATCTAATCTAATGGGTTTTTAATACTATATTTATTTTTTACTGATAAATATTTAAAATATAAATTTATATAATTCTTTTTAGAAAATTTTCTAATATATTTTTTTAATTCTTTATCATCATCACTTATTTTTATTACAAATTTTTTTATAAATATATTTATATTTTTATTTTCATTATAATTAGGAAATAAATCTATTAATTCTCTTATATAATTCTTTGATAATATAAAATTATTATCTAAAGTATCATTATTTTTTATTACTTTAGTAAAAAGAGTCAAAATACCATTTTGAAAAAGCATAGATTCTACAATATTTTTTATATTAATATCATAGTTCTTATAAATTTCTTTTACAAGTTTTGAAGCTTGCAGATAACATTCATGTTTTTTACCAAGTGAATTTACTAAAGAATCTTCTCTTTCATAATACACATATATTGGTTTATTAATCATTACATAATTTCTAACTTTTGACTTTATCATTTGTTCAAAAACTAAATCTTCATATATTTTAAGGGATTCATTAAATAATAAATCATTTATTAAATCTTTTTTTATAAGTTTTCCCTTAATATACATATACATATTTATAATTTTAGGTTTATCTTTTACACTACCAAGTACTAAATGTTTTTTAGGTAATTTAAATTCTGTAAACATATATTCTTTGTTATTTTTTGTGTATTTGATGATTTGATAACTATCTACATAATCAGAATTATATTTATTTGCTATATCTACCATTCTTCTTACTGCATCTTTTGTAAGTTCATCATCAGAATCTACAAACATTATGTATTCTCCGGTTGATGCTTTTAAACCAATATTTCTTGAAAAACTAACACCTTTATTCTCACTTGAATAAAAAGGTCTAATTCTATTATCTTTTTCAGCATATTCTTTTATTATTTTTTCAGTATTATCTGTTGATGCATCATCAACAACTATTATTTCTATGTTTTTATATATTTGATTTACAACACTGTCTAAACATCTTCTAATAAATTTTTCAGAATTATATGCTGGAATAATTATGCTTACTACCATTATATCACCCGATTTCTAAAGAAATTTTATCATAATTACATTTTTTTGGCAAATGAAAGAGAAAACCTAATTGATTTTCTCTATTTAACAGTTACTTTAATATATGCTTTAACAGCATTATCTTCTAAGGACATTGCTTGTACATACGCTGTACCTACTTGCATGGCTGTTACTACACCATCATCTGATATACTTACTATATTAGAATTAGTACTAGAATATATTACATCCTTATTTTTAGCATTTTTAGGTAAAACTTCTACATCTAATTTTTCAGTTTTTCCAACAGTCAAATCTAAAGATTTTTGCGCTATTATTACTTTTTCAGGTACTGTCTTTTTATTTACTTTTACTGTTATATAATCACTTGTATCAGATGAAGTTATATAAACTTTACAAGTTCCTTGTTTTTGTGCAGTTATAACTCCATCACTACTTACTGATGCAACATTTTGGTTTGTACTATAATATTTTATATCTTTAATATCTTTAGTTTTTATAACATAATTATCTTCTTCTTCTATTGTTATGCTATTAGTTTTTAAACCTAGTTTCTCAGCATTATATTTTTCAAAATCATTTAATTCCTTTTCTTTATTTACAACATTTACTACAACATCTTCTTTTATACTTGGATTATTTTCTAAAGAAATAGTTATAATTGCATTACCTTTTGAAGTTCCTTTAATTTTTCCATCAGATGAAACTGTTGCTACCCTTGAATTACTACTTTTATATTTTAATTTTGATCCATCAGTAGCATTAGCATTTAAATTAAATGTTTTTCCTTTTACTATATTTACTCTTTTTATATTTAAATCTATTGAAATAATATTATTCTTATCTTCAAAACTATTAAATGAATTAGTTTCAGATACATTTACAAGAATATTTGATCTTATATTATTATTATTTTTATTTATTATATCTATTGTCGTATTACCTCTTGATATTCCTTTTATTTCTCCTAAATCATCTACTGTTGCAACTTTTTTATTAGCTGAAATAAATGTATAATTTTCTACATTATCATCAATTATCTTAATATATTTTGAATCACCTTTTGCAATATCATAAACTGTTTCTTCTAATTTAACTAAATTAATTACATTAGAAGAAGGTAAAACTTTATAAGTAACAGTTTCAACAATATCATTATTATCTTTTGCTCTTACAGTAATTGTTGCTTCGCCCTCACTTAATGCAGTAATTACACCTCTTGCATCTACAGATAAAATATTTTCATTAGAACTTAAATATTCTAAATTTTCATTATTTAATGTTGTATTTGATTTATTATTTACTGTCTTTACTACATAATATTTTGCACTGATTTTCTTCTTATCTCCAACATTTAATGTATTATAGTTTTTATCTACAACAATATATCTTTTAACAACCGAATTTTCAGTTTGTTCTATCTTATCAGGTTCAGTTTTATTTCCATTTGATATAGTTGGAGTTTGCTCTGCATTTTCGATAGTTATTTTTGTCCCTGATTTAATATTTACATTCTCTCTAGATATAGCATATATTGTTACCTCACCAGCACTTCTTCCTGTAACTACTCCACTTTGATCTACTGTTGCGATTGCTGTATTTGAACTTGTATAATTAATACCTTTATTTGTAGCATTTTCTGGTAATAATGTTGCTAAAACCTTTGTTGTTTCATTAACTTTTATAAAAGTATTTTCACTACTCATATTTATATCTGTTACTCTAACATTTAATGATGCTACTTCAACAACTATAGTTACTTCATCTGTCTTATCAGTTTGAATATTTCTTTTTACTAATATATTAGTTTTTCCTACACCAACTGGAGTTACAACACCATTTTGATCTACATTTGCAATTTGTGGATTTTCACTTGTAAATGTCACGCTTTGATCAGTAGAAAGACCTGTAACTGTTATTGCTTGACTTTGATTTGCATATATAAATGTTATTTTATTTGGAGTTGCTCTTAAATTTCTAAGAGTATGAGTTTTTATAATATTATTAAATTGTTGATTATTCGTATTAGAACTACTATTACTACTGTTTGTATTACTATTTGAAGTTGATGAACTTGAGGAATTATTAGTAGTAGAAGATGAATTTGATGATTGACTATTATTTTGGTTAGATTGATTATTATTTGTTGTATTTGAATTATCTGTAGAAGTACTAGAATTATCATTCTTTTTAACACATTTCTTACTTACATAACTATATTCATAATTTTCATCACTACATCTTATTGATGATATAGAAGCATCATAAGTATATCTACAATTAGCCTTACCAACTTCACTATATCCATCTGGACATTTATCAGATACACTTCCTACATATTTAATACATATATTATCAACTTGTCTTAAATAATCAACTATATCCATATTGGATGCCAATTCACTACGTGCACGTTCTTTTGTCATATATCCATTTGGACATTCATTATCTTCAGTTATTTTTTTAGGAGAAAAATACCTTACACATTTGCTTGAATCTCCTACTTTAGCTTTATATCCATCAGTACAAGTTGGTAATAAATCTTTAGTTACTGTTACGTTACATTTTTCACCTAATAAAACAGAATTTGGTCTTGTACACTTCCATTTTTTTGTTCCTGTTTTTGTTTGAACACATTTATTACCACTTAAAGTTCCATTACTACAAGAATATTTTACAATTGTTGATTCTCTTTGATAACAATATCCATTTGACTCTATTCCACCATTTGGACATGTATATTTTGTTTTATAAGTACCTTGTTTTGTTATTGTACTAATACATTTTTTACCACTTAATCTATCATAACTAGATCTACATCTATATTTTTTACTACCCTTTTTGCCTGTATTTACTGCGTTATATGTCGTAGTCTTTATACAATTAGCACTTGAACCCACTTGTGAATATCCAGAAGGACATGATATAGAAACATTTTTTGTAGCTTTATATGTATTTACACAAGTAGAATTATTTTCTTTTCTAAAATAGCTTGTCTGACAAACATAATTAGGAGTTGCATCTACTGTTTTTTTACAAAGATCAGTACCTGTAATAACACTCCATTCCTTATTATCACATTCTACTCCAGATAATGTTGCACTATACTCATATGTCTTAATGCATGTTGTTGCACTTTTTTTATTATATCCCTCTGGGCATTGTGTTAGTTTTTCTCTTTCATACTCACATATATATCCATCTACATTACCTGATTCTTGTGAATTTTTAACAAATTTCCCTTGTGGACATGTATAATTAACTTTTTGTTTTTCTTTAACATCATAACAGTTATCACCAATTTTTTGGCCACGCACACAACTAGTTGATAATGAAATCAACTTTACACATTTACTTCCTTGTAAAGTTCCACCACTTCTACATGTATAATCTTTTATAACCTGAACATCTTCTGCAAAAATATCACTTATATTATAAAAAGATACTACCCCTATTAATATAATTACTGCAACTATCCCTAATACTTTATTTTTCATACAACAATCTCCTATTTTCCCTATATTATCATTATATAGTTCACAATATTATTTGTCAACACTACGTTTACTAAAAAAAACAATTCAATTTAATGAATTGTTTTACTCAAAAAAATCTATCATAATTGCTTTTTTAACATCTTTTAATGTCTTATTTGCCTTTTCGTTTGCTTTAGTTGTTCCTTCTTTTAAAATACTATATACTTCATCTAAATGTTCTTCATAATATTTTCTTTTTTCTCTTATTGGAGAAAGAATTTCATCTAAAACATTATATAAAACTTTTTTAATTTTTACGTCTCCAAGTCCACCTTTTTCATATGCTTTTTTCATTTCATCTAAAGTTTTATATTCAGAATATTTACTAATTTGTTCATCACTTGAAAATACATCAAGATAAGTAAATACCATGTTACCTTCTACTTTACCAGGATCTTCTACCTTTATATGATTTGGATCTGTATACATACTCATTACTTTTTTATAAATAACATCACTTGGATCACTTAAATAAATTCCATTATTTAGTGATTTACTCATTTTTGCGTTTCCATCTAATCCTGGAAGTCTTTGAGCAATTTTATTTTCATTAAGCATTGCCTTACAAGGCACTAATGTTTCACCATAAATTCTATTAAAACTTGATACTATTTCATTAGTTTGTTCAAGCATTGGAAGCTGATCATTACCTACTGGAATAATATTTGCTTTAAATGCAGTTATATCTGCTGCTTGACTTATAGGATAACAAAAGAATCCTACTGGTATACTTTTTTCAAAGCTTTTTTCTTTTATTTCATTTTTAACTGTTGGATTTCTTTGAAGTCTTGATACAGTTACTAAGTTCATATAATAGAATGATAATTCTGTTAAAGCTGGTACTTGTGATTGAATAAATATATTTACCTTTTTTGGATCTATTCCAACTGATAAATAATCAAGTGCAACATTTATTATGTTATCTCTTACTTTTTTTGGATTATCAAAATTATCAGTTAATGCTTGTGAGTCTGCAATCATTAAATACATTTCATCATAATTACCTTCATTTTGAAGTGCAACTCTATTTTTTAATGATCCAATATAATGACCTAAATGAAGTTTTCCTGTTGGTCTATCACCTGTTAATATTATATTCATTATAAACTTCTCCCCTTTTCTTCACTATAATCTACTGTTTTTGCTCTCATCATTTGTTTTAAATTTATTTCTTCTTTTAACATATATAATTTATTTTTTATTAAGTTTTTATATTCTTTAGTTAAATATTTTGAATAATTACCCATTACTAAAGATGCAAGTCTATCAATTTCACCAAGTACATAATCTGCACCTTCATCATCTGTTTCATCATTTAAAACTATTGCGATTTGTTTAAGCAAAATATTTAATTTTTTATTTATATTTTTCTTAGCTATTGTTTCAATAAATTCTGGTTCAACTAAAACAACTTTACTTATTGATGCTAAATCATCTTTCTCTATTTTATTTTTTGGTTTAAAATCATAACCATCATTAATTTCAATATTTTCTATCTTTTTCTTTGATTTATCATCAATTAATGTATATTTACCAATTTGTTTTCTTTTTGTTTCAGTATTTTCTTTTTCTTCTTCAGTCTTAGTTAACTCTTCATCTGATGTTTTTTCTTCTTCACTTTCTTTTAACAAATCTGGTCTTTGCTTCTTTGTTTTCTTTATTTGTTCTTCCCTTCGCCATTCATCTATCTTTTTATGATCTCCGCTTAAAAGAACATCAGGAACTTTCATTCCTCTATATTCCTTTGGTTTTGTATACTGAGGATAATCAAGTAAATCATTATTAAATGAATCATTTAAATGAGATTCTTCATTAATAACTCCTGGAAGTAATCTCGTTACTGAATCAATTATAGCCATTGCTGGAATTTCTCCACCTGTTAAAACATAATCACCTATACTTATTTTTTCATCAACAACAGTATTTATTCTTTCATCAAAACCTTCATAATGACCACAAAGTAAAATTATATTTTTTTCTTTAGATAATTCATATGCTTTTTCTTGATTATATTTTACTCCATCAGGACTAAGCATAATTACTTTAGTATTTTTAGTTTTTAAATCATCTATAGCATCAAATACAGGTTCGCATTTAATAAGCATTCCTGCTCCTCCACCATAAATTGTATCGTCTACTTTATTATGCTTATCTTTGCTATAACTTCTTAAATCAATAACATCTATATTTACTTTTTTATCATCTATTGCTCTTTTAATAATTGATTCATTTAGTATTCCATCAAACATTTTTGGAAATAATGATAATACTTTTATTCTCATTATAATAACCCCCTTACATTTTTAACATATATTTTTTTATTTTCTTTATCAAGTTTTTCAATAAACTCATCAACATAAGGAATTAATATATTTTCATTTACTCTAATAACATCATTTGCTTTAGTTTCAAATATTTCAGTTATTTTACCAATATTTTCATTATCTATTATTACATCAAAACCTATTAATTTACTTTTTAGTATTTCATTTTCTTTTAAATTTAAATCTTCTTCATTTACATATACAAAGTCACCTTTTAAGTATTCAACATCATTTATATTATTGAATCCTTCAAAAGTAACCATATCAAAAATTTTATGAAATCTATATGAATTGATAATAAATTCTTTTTTCTTTTTTCCTACATAAACTTTAACACCTTTTTTGAAAACTTTGTCTTTAAATTCAAAATCAGATAGTATTCTAAGTTCACCCTTTATTCCATGTGTATTTACAATTTTACCAATTCTAACTAATTCCATATTTTCACCTACTAACTAAATTCATAAAGTATTATTGAAGTTGCAACTCCAACATTTAAACTTTCACAATCATTATTCATCTTTATATATAATTTTTCATCTGAAAGATTTTTAATGTTTTCTCTTACACCATTTCCTTCATTACCCATTATTATAGCATATTTACCATTAACTTTTACATTTTTTATGTTTTTTCCATTTATTACATCTGTAGAATATACAGTATATCCTTTTTCTTTTAAAGCATTTATTTCATTTTCTAAATCTCTTCTTATAATGTTAATATGAAAATTCATACCTTGAGTACTTCTAACTACCTTAGGATTATATAAATCAACTGTATCTTTACTAAGAATTATTGTATCTACATTAAAGGCTACTGCGCTTCTAATTATAGTTCCAAGATTTCCAGGATCCTGTAAACCATCAAGTATAAGTACATTTCCATTTATTTCTTTTTCTTCTTTCTTTTTACATACACCTATAATTTTATATGGTGTATCAAGACTAGATATAGATTTTATCACATTATACGTAACATATGTAGTATCTACTTTAAAATCTATTTCTTCATTTTCTTCTAAAATTACTTCTTTTAGTAATCCTTCTTTATATGCTTCTCTTACAAGATGAATACCTTCAACTAAAAATTCATTTGTTTCATCTCTATATTTTTTTTGATTTAATTTTCTTATATTTTTTATTTTTTTGTTATCTACTGAATCTATAGTCATTACTCTCTCATCTCTTTTCTTATTTGTCTATAATTTGGTTCATTTTCTTCTACTAAACTCCAAAAGTTTTTACTATGATCAAAATGTATAAAATGTGATAATTCATGAACTATTACATAATCTAAATATTTAGTATCCATATATATTAGATTATAATTAAGTGTTACTTTTTGTAATTTTTTATTACATACACCCCATCTTGTTTTCATTTTTCTAATTGTAAGTGATGGATATGGAACTTTTTTAGAAAAATTATTATAAATATTATCTAAATGTTCCTTAAAAATAATCTCACATTTCTTTTTATACCATTTTTCTATATTTTCTTTACTATTTGAATATAATGTTTGTCCATCAAAGAATGTTTTTTTAGTATCACACATCCTAATTTCTATTTTTTCTCCTAAAAAATAATTTTCACTTTGTTTTATATTATCTTTTTCTCTTTTTTGAATCATTTTTATTATTGAATCTCTATTATTTTCAATTAATGATTTAATCATAATTTTAGGTGTTAAATAAGATGTTGATACATAAATTTTTAAATCTTCTTTAACTCTTATATAAGTATTTTTATTGTTTTTCTTTTCAATTACTATTTCATATTTTTTATTGTTATATTCAAAAATCATATTTATCACCTATATAATTTTATCATATTTTTGTTGCATTTGTAATATGTATTTATCTACTTGCTTATTACCAGTTTCTGTAGTATTAAAATACTTACTTGCTGCATATGCAAGTGCATATCTATTATTTTCTATATCTTCATCTTTTTCTATAAAACCACATAATGCCTTAAGTTCATTAGATAATTCGATTTTATTATACTCATAAATTAATATTTCTTCTTCTAAATTAGTAACAAGATTATATACTGAATTGCCAAGTATAAGTCTTTGCGTATATATATTTACAAGTGACATAAAATTCTTAAAATCTTCATCCATAACAATTCTCCAATTCATGTGATAATATATTATACCAGTTTAATTTAAATGTAAAGAAAAAATCACTTTTTTAGTGATTTTATTCTTTTCTTCTATACATATATACAACTGTATATGGATTTTGCACGCTAAAGGATTTATTTTCGCCAGTTACACCTGATGTGCTTACATTCGTTGTTATATTATGGGTATGAGATCCACTATATGAATTAGAATAACTTGTTAAGACTCCGCTAGTAATCCCAGGTATTACTGAAAAACCTGTTCCAACAATAATAAAGTATTGATCTGCTGCAATCCAGTTACCCCCAACACTATTTCTATCCATATATCCCATATTTAAAGTTATATTATGTGTATGCGAACCATTTGAACTTGTGCTTCCTGTAAGAGATGGAATACTATGACTGTGACTTGGCAAATTTGAAGTATTAAGTTTTACATTTAAAACTCCTCCTTCTTTACTTTCATCACGAATGCTATATAATTTTGTTTCACCATTTGTATCTGTAACAGTACCAGCAGATACTAATGTTCTTCCACTTGCATATACTTCCCACTTTCCGCCAAATTTACTTTGCACTTTTTCTATAGTGTCATCTTCTGTACTCATATATATGCTTCCTACCGGATATATTTCATTTATTACTTCACTTTTTAAGTTTGATACTTTATTTTCTAAAACTGATAGTCTATCTTGAACACTACCAGATGCATCATAATCTATATTATCTACTATCTTATCCGTTATTTGTTTATTTAATGTGCTTGAATTATTCATTGTCTTAACTAGCATTAACATACTTATTAAAAATAGTGTTAGAATGCTAAACATTATTATTGTACTTGCGTATCCTTTATTATTTATTTTCATACCTTTTTTTACTCCATCATATTATACTTATTACTCTAAGTATACCCCCCCCCCGGAAGCATTTTGTCAAGAAAAAAATCACTATTTTCTAGCGATTTTAACTTACTCTTTTATACATATATGTTACCATATATGGATCCTGTGTTGATACTTCTTTTAAACTATTATTTGTATATGTTCCTGTAAATGTATGTGTATGGGCACCTGAACTTCCTGTTATTCCCAAAGCAGTATACCCACCACCAATTTCTGAATTAAAACTCCATTTATAATATCCATCAATTACTCCAAGAGTTTGTGCAGGTAATGTTTCTGTTCTACCACTTCCATATACATGTCCAAATTCAGAATGCTTATGTTCTCCATTTGAAGATGTAGTACCCATTACTGATAAAGTTGGTATATTTGATGTTGTTAACTTTGTACTAACATTACCTCCTTTATCACCTGCATTATATACTATTGTACTTCCATCTGATTTTGTATAAGCACCTGCTGAAACTAAAGTTCTACCACTTGCATATACTTCCCATTTAGTATTTGGAAATCTTTCTTTAACTTTTTCTATTGTGTCATCTGTTGTGCTTATATATACACTTCCTACCGGATATATTTTATCTAACATACTATTTTCCATATTCTTTAATTGATTTTCTAAAATTGATAGCCTATTTTGAACACTTCCTGATGAATCATAATATATATTATCTACTACTTTCTCTGTTATTTTTTTATTTAATGAACTTGAATTATTCATTGTTTTAACTAGCATTAACATACTTATTAAAAATAGTGTTAAAATACTGAACATTATTATTGTGCTTGCGTATCCTTTATTATTTATTTTCATAACTTTTTTACTCCCTCATACTATACTTATTACTCTAAGTATATCCCCCCCCCAGAAGTGTTTTGTCAAGTGAATTTTTTATGTTATTTTAAAAGAAAAAATCACTAAAATTAGTGATTTATTTAACTCTTTTATACATATATACTGTTACATATGGACTTTCATTACTTATAGATTCAACATTTTTATTTGTATAGTTACCAGTGAATGCATGTGTATGTGCTTCTACACCACTAATTTTATTAGCATAGTAATCTGATACTGTATGAGAATGAGATCCTGAAGATGAAGTTATTCCAGAATTATAATTAACATTTAAATTTAATGTATTACCTGCAAGCCAATTCATTCCATAATTACGAGTTGAAGAATAATCATAATAATACCAAGCCATTACAGAACTTTTAGAAATAAATGTTCCTCCACCACAATTAACACAATAAGGAATCATATTATGAGTATGATTTCCGTTTGATGAAGTTGTTCTATTTGATGTACCATATCCAATACTATAACCATTACCTGTTGAATTTGTAGTACCTGTTACCGATAAACTTGGTATATTTGAAGAAGATAATGTCGTCGACAATTGGCCGCCTTCTATACTATTTCCATCTTTAGCATTATATATTTTTGTATTTCCACTAGAATCAGTTACTGTTCCATCACCTATTATTGTTCTTCCTTGTGCATACTTTTCCCATTCTCCTCCAAATTTATTTTGCACTTTTTCTACTGTATCATCTTCTGTACTCATATATATACTTCCTACCGGATATATTTCATTTATCACTTCACTTTTTAAGTTTGATACTTTATTTTCTAAAACTGATAGTCTATCTTGAACACTACCAGATGCATCATAATCTATATTATCTACTACCTTATCCGTTATTTGTTTATTTAAAGAACTTGAATTACTCATTGTTTTAACTAGCATTAACATACTTATTAAAAATAGTGTTAGAACGCTAAACATTATTATTGTGCTTGCGTATCCTTTATTATTTATTTTCATACCTTTTTTACTCCCTCATACTATACTTATTACTCTAAGTATACCCCCCCCCAGAAGCATTTTGTCAAGCGAATTTTTTATGTTATTTTAAAAGAAAAAATCACTAAAATTAGTGATTTAATTTATATAATGGTATATTAAAATCATTATTTTTGCTATTTATACTTTGAATATACATTAATTTATATTTTTCATAGTTATATTTTAACAGGTCATAACTTATATTTAATTCTTTTGATAATTTGTCCATCATTTTATTAACATCATTACAAGTAAATATTAAAGAAATTGCAGCATAATCAACAATATTAACATTATTTTTGTTTAATATTAAAAGTACATAATCTTTGAAACTTTTAAAATCTTTAAAATTAAAATATTCTAATAAATTTTTTATGTACATTGGCTGTAACTTAACTACCCCATTTAATGCTTTATTTGCGTTTGTTATACCACAATTTAAAATTTTTGCAAATTCATTTTGTGTTATTCCATTTAATATTAAGAAAGGTTTTATAAATGTTAAGTCTTCTTCTGTTTCATACTTTAATTTGTTTAATAAATCATTATAATTAGAAGCATTAAAGTAATTTAATATTTTATCATAATAAATTTTTTTAATTTTATTTTTGTCATTGATCATTAATTTTAAGTTTTTATATGAGCAATCAATTTTTTTAGATAATTCCTCTAAAGTAATACCTTCATATTCTAAATAAAATTTTAAAAACTTTAAATCAATTTTATTTTTTTCTTTAACTATATCTTTTAATTCATTAATGCCTTCCACATTAAAATATTCTAATAATTTACTCATCATATTATCATTTAATGTTTGTCTTCCATTTAAAGCATAATTTAAAATTGCTCTAGAACAACCAATATAATCTGATAACTCTTTTTGGTCAATTGATAAATATGATAAATAATCATTTAAAAAACTTATATCATTATTTTTATCTGGGATAAAATTATCAACTATATTCTTCATTTCATCAAAACTTTTGACATTTAAAAATTCTAAAATATCATTCATATATTGTTCTTTTAAAACATATTTCCCGTTTAACATGCTGATAAGATAAGTATAGTTAATACAAATACCATTTGCTAATTCTTCTAATGATATTTTTTTAATTTTAATATACATTCTTAAATATTTTGTAAATTCTTTAAAATTTTTAGGAATGTTAGCTAAATATTTTAACTCATTTAAGTTATCTATATTCAAATATTCTAAAATTTTATTAATATATATTTCATTAAAATTATATCTTCCATTTAACATACCACAAAGATACGAACAATTAATATTAATACCTTTTGCGAATTCTTCTAATGTTATTTTTTCTTTTTTCATATATTGTTTTAAATATTTAATAATTTTTTTAGAATCACCAGATTTTTTCTTTAATTCATCATAATCTTTTAAGTTTAAAAACTCTAAAATTTTATTAATATATGTTTCAGTTAAAGCACGTCTTCCATTTAATATGTCACTAAAATATGAATAACTTATATTTATACCATCTGATATGTCCTTTAAAGTAATATTTTTATTTTTTATATATAACTTTAAGTAACTAATAAATTCTTTAGAATCTATTAAATTATCGACTGTTTTTTTTAATTCATCATAATTTTTTATATTTAAAGCCCTTAATATTTCTTTTAAATATTTTTCATCTGTAATATACTTTTCGTTAAAAGTTTTACTTATTTGTGAAGTACTAATTCCAGTAATAGTTGCTATATCAACAATTTTTATTCCTTTTATATTAATATATCTCTTTAGGTAATTATTTATTTCAACTGTATTTAAAGATTTTTCAATAATTTCTATATTATCTTCATCCTTTGTTTTTTTTAAAGAAAACTCATTTACTATCCTTCTTTTATCATGAAAAGTATTTATTTCATTATTTTCTTTTTCTTCTAATTTTTTTAAATCATTTATATTATTTACCTTAAAATATTCACATATTTTATTTACTATTATAATTGGCGTTAATTTTTTTCCTGTAATATAATTAGTTAATTCTTCCTTACTTATATTACAATAAACAGATAGATATTCAATGTCTATATTTTTATTAGATAAAAATCCTATATTAAATTTTTTGTCAAACCCAGATGTTACCTTATTTTCATCTTTTATCTTTTCTATTTCATTTTTTACTTTATTATATAATTCGTCATAATTATTTACTTCCATATATTTATATAACATTGATAAAAATGATTTAGGTGGGACTTCTAAGCCATTAAAATAATTCATTATTTTGTATGCATCAACATAAAAAATTCCTACTAAATCATAAATACTAATTTTTTTTAATTTTATATATTCATTCATAAAAGATAAATTATAATTTTTCACTTATATCTCCCCTTTTTTTATCAGTGATATAGTATACATTGATATTTATTTTTTGTCAAAAAAAAGAACATAAGCATCCCGCATTATATTCTTTTTTAACATATTTACTATCATGTCATTAATATTATTTTCAAAATTTATTTTTTAATACGTTTTTTTAATTATTTATTGAATGATGAATCATTGGAGTAGCATAGTTTATTTCACTAAATGTATATCCTAAATTTATTGATTCTTTTATGATGTTTTCTAATGAATTTTTTGTAGTTTCTTTTGTATCATGCATTAAAACAACGACTTTATTTCTATCATTTTTCTTAAGTGAATTAATTACATTTTCATATACTTGTTTTTCATTTGCTCCACCTGCATCATTTGAATCAATATTCCAATCATAATACCTATATCCATTTTGTTCAACTTCTCTTGTAAGACTACTCATTATACCTTTATTAAACTTACTTACAGTATTACTAGATCCACCAGGAAATCTAAGAAATATACTATCATAACCTGAAGAAATACTAATTCTATTTTTTAACTTATTTAAGTCTTCAAAATAAGCATCTTTACTAGAATAAATCTGTTTGTAGTTATGAGAACATGAATGTAAACCTATTGTATGACCTTTTTGAATATATTTTTTTGTATATTCTTCTAGATTATTACTACATACAAGAAAAAAAGTTGCTTTTACATTATACTTATCTAAAATATTTAATATGTCATCAGTATATTTAGATGGTCCATCATCAAATGTCAAATATATAACTTTTCCATTTTCAACTTCTTCTTTGTCTTTTAATTTATTTTCTAAATCTATTTTATTTTCTGTTAATTTTTTAATATTTTTATTAATATTATTAATTTCATTATTAATCTCTTTTATTTTTTTATATTGATTATTCTTCTTTTTTTCTAACTTTTTATTCTTCTCTATAATATTTAATTTATATATAATTTTTTGGTTATATATTTTGTTAAAATTATTATATGAAATAATTATTGCCGTTGTAAATAATATTATTAATATAACTATAGTAGATTTCCTATTATTCATACTTTTTTAAATTATTTTCTAATATATTTATATAATTAGAAATATTTTCTTCCCTTTTTAAATTAAAATTTTGTTCTTCTTCTAATTTATATATTTTTTCTTTATTATAATTAATAATATTATTATTTTCACTCATAGATTTTAGTGATTTATTATAAAGATTATTAATATTATTATAATAGTTATTAAAAAGAGCAATCAAGCATATAATAAATGCATTAATGAATATTAAAAGTATTATCATAATTCTTTTTTTCACCTTAACACCTCTAATTCAAAAGGACCCAAATACATATTAGGTCCTTTTCAAACTTATGTCATATATTTCATATGACATTTATATTATTATCTATATAAAATTTTTTATACTACTTTTTGTGAAAAAAATTTAAAATTTTTCCTACTTTAAATGTTATTGATTTTGAATTTTTGATTGCTGTACTTTTTCCTATAGCTTTTCCACCTATTGTAAAAGATGCGATTAGGGCAGTTACTATTAAAACTGTTAATGATGAATTTATATTAAATTTAACAGCTAATTTACTAGCAACAAGTATTCCTGCTCCACCACTAACTACACCACATACATCTCCTATAACATCATTACAAATAGATGCTAATTTATCTGAATTTTTTAAAAGAATTACAGAATGTTTACTTCCTTTTACTTTTTTTGATGCCATAGAATGAAATGGAGTTTCGTTTGCAGCTGTTATAGCAACTCCAATCATATCAAATATTATTCCAATACCTATAAAAACTATTATTAATAATATTCCAAATATTATATTGATATTTGGTATTATTGTTTCAGATAAGCTTGAAAATATAATTGATAATATAAAGGATACTATTGTTACAATTATTATCCAGGTTATTCTATTATTTTTTTTACTTTTATTTTTTTTCATATTATCTCCTAAAACAAAAAAAATATGAATGGTACTGATATAATAAACTTTGCGTCATAGGTCAAGTAGGATTTCCCACGATTTAACCTTTCGTTACCAAAAGGCGGTTCCCCTTTAATAAATGTATATACCGTTTCCGAATATATGACTTGATTACCACTTAGTACGCACTGCAATCTTACATCAGCATACAGCCTAGGAGATTTCCTCAATGATATTAATTTATTACTAGTCTTTTTTGCAAATTCAATTTCATACAGCGTTATAATATAAATAATATGGCCACTATTATTTATATATTTCTATAATTCCAAGAAATTCACTCAAGGCAAGCTACGCTACTCAAAACTTTCGCCTCAAAGTAGGTTTAATCTTAATTCGTACTAAAGTCAAGGCTAAAGCACAAGATTAAGTCTCCACGTAATATGGGTTCTGCTTATATGCCGTTATAAGTTTCCCATAAAACTATCCTTCCAGCATCCACCCCAGTCTGGGCGACCAAAGCAAACACAAGAAGTTTCACAGATGTGCTCTTTAACGAATTTTTAGGCTCGTCTTCATAATAAATATATCAACTAGGATACTGCACCCTCATACAACATAATTGTATCTAATTTTTACATTTTTGTCAATTTTTTGGTCCTTTATATCATCAATATATAATATTAATTTATTATACTTTTTATACCGTATTTATGATATAATTTATTAAAGGAGATTTTTATGAAGAATGATAATAAAATAAAAATAAATATGCTTTCTATGGCAGATTCTGTTGATGGTCAAGGTGTTGGATCTGCATACTTAGAATTAATGAAATTATTAAAAGAAGATGGAAAAGATGATTTTGAAATATATTTAAATAAGGGAACAAAATATGATATATTACACGCTCATACTGTTGAACCAAGGAATTATATAAAAATGAAATTAACAAAAAGTCCTACTGTCGCATATGTTCATTTTTTACCTGATACATTAGATGGTTCTATTAAACTACCAAAATTTGCTTTTGGTATATTTAAAAAATATGTTATTAAATTTTATAAGAATGCAGATAACTTAGTTGTTGTTAACCCTATTTTTAAAAATGATATGGTTAAAGCCGGTATTGATAAGGATAAAATAACATATATTCCTAATTTTGTTTCAAAAGAAATGTTTTATAAGAAAGAAAAAAAAGAAATAGAAAGTATAAGAAAGAAATACAATATTGATAAAAAGAAATTTGTAGTATTAGGTGCAGGACAAATACAAAACAGAAAAGGTGTTTTAGATTTTGTTGAGGTAGCAAAAAAATTACCTGATATTGAATTTATTTGGGCTGGAGGATTTTCTTTTGGTGGTATTACAGATGGACATCATGATCTTAAAAAAGTTATGGAAAATCCACCTAAAAATGTTAAATTTTTAGGAATTATACCTAGAGATGAAATGAATGATTTATTTAATGCCTCTGATTTACTTTTTGTACCATCTTACAATGAATTATTTCCAATGACAATACTAGAAGCAATTAGTACTGATACACCAATATTACTTAGAAATCTAGAATTATATGAAGATATACTGTTTAAAAAATACTTAAGTGGTAATAATAATGAAGAATTTGCAAATATTATAAAAGACTTAAGTACAAATAAAAAAGAATATGAAAAGCAAGTAAGAAATGCAAAAGAAATATCTGAATTTTATAGTAAAGACAATGTTTATAAATTATGGAAAGAATTTTATAAAAGCATATTAAAAAGAAATGAATGATCATTTCTTTTTTAATCTAATTTAGCAACAGATAATTTATCTCCATCTTTAACAATTAACATAGTAGCAGATGTTTGAAAATTATTTTTCTTAGTATATGTCCAGCTTACCTTAACTTGATATGCATTTGCTTCTGTAACGTTTTTAAAATCATCACTTTTTAATATAGTTGAAGGAACAACTTCCTCTATACTATCTACTGTAACGGATGCTACTTCTGGTAAATCTTGATTTCTATCATTATCTAAATTACTTTTTACTTGTTTATATATTCCTGCTCTTGCTAAATCAACAAAATCAGTTCTAAATGATGAATAAACAAATTGTACAGAACCAACATCATTAATATTTGATTTATTACTTAGTGTATAAAAATCAATAATAAATAATTTACTTACTAATGATGCATATTTTTCATTATCTATATCCTTTTTAGATAATTCTTTTTTTAATTCTGCAAAAGTATCTTTAAATAATTTTGTATCAGAGTCTACAACTTCGTAATCAAAATTTTCAATTTGATCTACTATATTTTTCTTTGGTTCATTTGTATTATCTTTTTTTAAGTTTAATGCAAATAATACTAAAACTATAGCAATTAATAATACTATTAAAAATATTATTAATTTTTTCTTTTTAGACATTTTTTTCTTTGGCATTCCGTTATTATCTAATTTTCTTTTCTTTTTCATACTATTCCCCTTCTACTTTTTTTAATTTATCTTTTTCAGTTTTTATTAAATCATATTTTATAATATCATTTGATATGTTTAATCTTTTAGTAGCATATTCATTATTTTTTTCTATTTCATCATTGTCAACTATATAATCTGTATTTAATATCTTATATTGATCCTTTTGACTATTATAATAAATATTGTTTGTAAGCCAGTTACCATTTGGGAATACAACAATATTATCAGTTAAATTCATAATATCATTTCCTAAATTATATTTTGGTTTTACGCCTAACATATTAGCAAGCGTTGGCATTGCATCATACATACCCATAGCAGTATCTATTTTCTTAGATATATTACCATCTTTTTCCCAAATTATAAATGGAACTGATCTATTAAGTTCATACCAATAATAATCTATATCAGTATAATTTGGATCATCTTTTTCTAATACATCATCAGTTTCTTTATTATAGTTATACATTCTTACATAATCTGATTTTGCAAGTTTAGCATCATGATCACCATAGAATACTAATATTGTATTATCAAGAAGTCCTGCCTCATCTAATTCAGTTATTAATTCTCCAATTGCAGAATCTGCATAATGTGCTGATTTGAAGTAATTACCAAGTTTTGTTCCTTCCATATATGGATATGAAACGGTTTCTTTTACTTCTTCTCCATTTTCATTTGTTTTTGTAACCTCTTCTTTAATATCTACATCAAATTCACCATATTTATCTGTATCATCAAATGGTGTATGATTTGAAAGCATTATTAAAGTTGCATATACTTTATCATGTTCACTAAATTCTTTCTTTAATTTTTCTACTGATTGTTTAAAGAATGATTTATCTGATAAACCAAGTCCTATAACATCATCTATATTATAATCTTGTTTACTATAAAATTTATCATATCCAAGTTTTTTATGGAAATTATTTCTATTCCAAAAATCGCCAGTATTAGCATGCATACTAACAGTTCTATAACCTTCACCTTTTAGTAATTTTTGAAGTGTTTCATACTCTCTATTCCAATAACTTATAGCAACTGCACCATTAGTTACTGGTAATAATGAGGTTGCAAATGTAAATTCTGAATCACTACTTGTTCCACTACTTGCTTGTGAATAATAATTACTAAAGTACATCCCTTCATTTTTTAATCTATTTAAATTAGGAGTTACTTCTTGTCCATTAAATGAGGTATTTAATGCAGTATTTTGCATACTTTCTGTATGAATTACTATTACATTTTTACCTTTAAATTTATCAGTGTATTCATTTGTTTTAGATTCTTCTTTACTTGAATAAAACTCTCTAAAATCTTTAGCAGCATTGTCATAACCAAATAAAGTATTAAATTTAGCATCTAAACTTTTAAATAAGTCATTTAACTGATATGTATATACACCAAATTTTTCTACTAAGAATTCTCTATTCCATTGTTTACTTAATCTACTATATTCAACACCTGTTACTGTCATAAAAAATAATGCGTATACAACTATTCCTAATACAAGTGTACCTGTAAATCTTTTCTTTTTATTTTCCTTTTTAGTTACAACATTATAATGGTCTTTTTTCTTTAATTTATTATGTAATATTATTAATAAAATAGGTTGCCATAAAAACATAAAATCTTTAAATTGAAGTACATTTTTTACAACTGCATCCCCAACATCTACAACAGTTAAAGATACTGCGATAAGTGAGAATGATGCGAATGACATGTAATATGTATAATAAAGTGAATTAATTACACATACTGCAGTAAAAATTATCGATAATATCATTAAATATTTAAATCTATTTCTTGGTTTAAATAAATATACAAATGAACCAAGTAACAATATTAATGCTAAATCTGCCATTATTGGTTTTATAGCAAAATAATTATGTACTGTAAAAAATCTAAGAAGCATTCCATTAATAAGTGTTGTTATTACAAATGTAAAAAATAATTTATTTGTGCTTATATAATCTTTATAATTAAAGTTTTTAATTTTATCTATTTGTTTTTGAATTCTTTCTTTCACTAAACATTACCTCCATACTGTTTAATTATATCACTATTTATAGTTTTTTTCTATATTATTAAGTAACTTGTGTAAACTAATACTCTATATTACTATTAGCGTTAATACTCATACCAAGAACAAATATATAACTAATTAAATATATCCAAAGCATTAAAACTATTATTTTAGATGCACTTCCATAAAATGTATCATAGCTAGATATATTAGATATATAAAAAGAATATAATGAAGTCAAAATTGACCATAAAATAGTTGTAAATATCGCACCTTTATTAACAGATTTAGCACTTATTTTTTTATTAGGTGAAATCATATATATAAATTTTATATTTATATATATGATAAATATTGAAATTGGCCACTTTAATATATTATAAACAAAAATTATATTGTCAGTAAGTGATGATATTATTTTAAAATTATGAAGTATATTTAATACTTTAGTACTGAATATAGGAATTATAATTATAAACGCAACAAGTAAAATAAGTATAATAGCCATTATAAATGATTTTATTATTTCTCTTATTGTATTTTTATCTTGTGAACCATATATGATTGAAGCTACTCTCATTATAGATCTTGTTCCTTTTGATACTAATAATAAAGCAGATACCATTAAAAATATAGTACTATAATCAAGAGTTTTCTCCTTAAGCAAAGGAATTATTAATGAACCAGTTCCTGCAGGAAATCCATTTGATATTAAATTTGCAAGACTATCTGTTGATATAGATAAAAAAGAAGAAGCTAAACTAATTATTAATAATATAGGAATTATTGACAATAACAAAAAGAAAGACAATTGTCCAGGTAAAACTGACATAACTGGCTTTCCCATTAATTCAATAACATTTTTTATAAAACTTCTAAAATTATTATTTACTTTACTCATTTAGCTCACCTTTTTATTTTTTTTCAGGAGTTTCTTTATTTGTTTTTATTTCAAGTACTGCTTCATTTATCGCATCATCTATAGTTTTTACATCATCAAGTATCATACTATATCCCAAAGATGCACCAAACTTATATGGTAAATTTTTGAATTCCTTATATAATCTTCTCATATATGTTATAACTTTTGTTTCTTCATAACCTACCATATAAATTAAGAATTCATCACCATTTGTCCTAACAATATCACTTTGTTCTAATTGGTTATTAATAAGGATATTTGCTGCTTTTCTAATAACCATATCTCCTTCTTCATGACCATAAACATCATTAATATGCCCAACTTTATTTATATTTATTACAATAATAGCTTGTGGATAAATTTTATTCGCTTGCCATTTAATATAATTTTCATTCAAATAATGTCTGTTTTTTAAAGAAGTTAAATGATCTACATACCTCATTTTATCTTCTTTCTTTATTTTATTAGATACATTTTTATTTTTAAAATATACTATACTAAATACAACTAACACTGTTAAACCTATAATCATATAAATATATGTTAAATCTATTTTTTTACTATCATTATTAAATTTTAATAATGCTCTGGATTTATATAAGTCAGTATTTATAGTCGAAATATAATATTTATATAAACTTGCAAATGCTTTATTTTTATTTGTATTTAATAATATAAAGTTAAAATCAGAATCTATACTTTGTTCATAGATAACCTTAAAATCACTAAGTTCACTATTTTTATAGTAATCATATGTATTATAATCTAATATAACAATTTTTTCATCATTTAAAGAATTAAATAAGCTAGTTGCCTTCTTATATTTTTTTACATCTATAGATGTTTTATCTGATATATAATTAGCAAGCTTATTATCAAGCATAGATACTTCTTTACCCTTTAAAGATGCAAGTGAACTTACAGCTGTATTAATATTTTTGTAACTTGTTAATACAACAATTCTTTCATTATATGGAGAAAAACTATAATCAAAATTATTTGTTAATTTATCAAATTTATAATAATTAAATGCTATATCTACTTTTCCTTCATTTAATGCTTTTGTTAAATCTTTAATAGAATTATATTCTTTTACTTTAAAAGTAACACCCATGCTGCTTGCAAAATTATCTAAAATTTCACTATTATACCCAATAAAATCATCGTTTATTTCTGTTTCATATGGAATATTCTTTACATATCCATAAACATAATCTTTACTTTTAAAATTAGATTTAGCAATCTCATCGTATTCTTTTTTATCAAAATATAAATTAAATAGTCTTTCATTATATGCACTAGAATATTTATCTCTCATCCATCTAATATAATATTTTTTAAAAATACTATTTAATAAATTTTCTTCACCATTTATTTTTAAAACATAATTATTATAAATATCTGTTATATTATATACTACATAAAAATTATTACTAAAAATTTTATCTAAATTTATATCATTTGGAATAATGGCATATTTTATATCATTATTTTTAAGTGCATTTACTATCGAATCAACATTATTATATGTATTATATATAACTGTATCATTATTTCCAAAATATTCTTTTACTAATGTTAAATCTGATTCAGTTACACCAATAATAACATTATCAAGTTTATTAAAATCTTTTATTTTTTCAGACTCTTTACTTATCATTACATAGTTATCTGTATACATTAAAAGTTCATTATCATCTAATTTAGCTTTATTGTTTATTTCAAATGTATAACCACTATCTTTTGATTGTTTACTAGAAACATATGGAATTTTATTAAATTCAATACCAGTATCCTTTGAAAAATCATCAAGGAAATCAAAGAAAACGCCTTCACCTTCATAACCGAATATAGGAATATCATTTAAAATAGAAACATCAACTACTGTTGATTTATTTTTTTCAATCCATCTTTTTTCAAGAACAGAAAAAACACCATTCGCATCATTTTTATTTTTTATATTAAGAGATATAATTCCACCAGCAATAATAATTCCAAGTATTATAAAAATTATAATTATCTTTTTTATATCTATACTTTTTTTATTTTTCATAAGTTACACCTACCAAACTATTGACTCACTTTTAGTGTTTTTATATCCCATTATTGGAAATTCTTTTACTGTAGTCTTTGTTATTGTACCATCGCTATTGGTAACATCTTTTTCAGTACCTTTTTCTGTACTTTTAGTTATAATATATTCAATATCATAAAAACCTTTTACTTCACTAGAAAAATTTTGTAATGATTCTTCTGCTATTTTTTTAGCATCATCTACTGAAACATCATCATTTACATTAAAAATAACATTTGCTATTTTTCCATGTATATTCATTTTAGCTTCAGATACTTTTTCATTTTCACTTAATGATTTAGTAACTTTATTTTGATCATCTTTAGTAAAACTTATTTTATCTATTCCATCTAGTCTATTTCCATACTTTGAACCACCTCTTGGAATAAATACACTTTTAATAAATATTAAGCAAATTATCAATATAACTACTAAAATTATAAGTAATAATCTTTTTTTATTTTTTGTTAACTTTTTTAATTTATCTTTCATTTTAACACCTCTTAAGTATTCTTTATTATATCATATATATTAACATTATACAATGAGCCTATTTTACCAAAGAAAAGTTTGATAAATATTTTTCACTTAGTCTATTTACTTCTTGCTGATTAAACTCTTGACTTCTCATACCATTAAATCTAGCATGATCAACTTCAAATGGTTTAACAGTAATTTTTTCGATAGTAGAACTACTAGTTTTTAAAACATCTTCAAGTGGTAAAATTGGATCATTTAAAATAGTATTATCTTTAATCTCTTCTATTTTTTCTTCACTTACATTTTTAGAAGCAACACCATTATTCATTTTGTTTTCTATTTCTGACATTCTTTTTTCAATTTCACTAATTCTACTTTCTAAATTTTTAACAGCTGGATTATCCATATATTTTCCTCCTTAATTTATAGCCTGTTCTATAATAGCTTCTCTCACCTTTGCCCATTCATCTTCATTACTAATTGAATCAAAATAATAATCTCCATTTTCTTCTCTTAATCTTGACACATAAGTCTTTATATTATCACCATTTTTTTCATTAAATGTATATACAATATAATCATTATGATTCTCATTTAAAGTAAATGATGTAATTACATCTGCTTGTATTTGTTGACCTTGGGAATTAGTAATTAACACCTTCTTATTCATTGTATCCCTCCATATTCTATATAGAATTATACCATTAATCAATAGTAAATACAATAAAAACTATTCGATTTATATACTTTAACATAAAGAAAAAGTGTAAAAAATTACACTTTTAAAGCATATTATTATATTCTTCTTCAGTTAATACTTTTATTCCAAGTTCATTTGCTTTAGTAAGTTTACTTCCAGCTTTTTCTCCAGCAATAACATAATCTGTTTTTTTAGTAACAGAACCTGTAACATTACCTCCAAGGCCTTCAATTTCTTCTTTTATTTCATCTCTTGGTCTTGATAATGTACCTGTTATTACAAATGTTTTACCATTTATATTTTCATTACTTGTATTTACTTCTTCACCTAAATATCTCATATTTAGATTTAAATCTTTTAATCTATTTATTAGATTTATATTCTTTTCATCACTAAAATAATCTACTATAGATTTAGCAATAACATCACCTATATCATTAATTGATTTTAATTCATCAAAATCTGCTTTTATTAAATTATCTATAGTTTTATAATATTTTGATAATATTTTTGCAGTCTTTTTTCCTACATATCTAATTCCTAAACCAAATAATAATCTCTCTAAAGAATTCTTCTTACTATTACTAGCAGATTCTAATAACTTTGATATACTTTTTTCTCCAAATCCTTCTAGTAACATAAGTTCATCTTTATATTTATCAAGAATATAAAAATCATCTATATTTTTTAAATAACCTAAGTTATAAAAGTCTTCTACAATGCTTTCTCCAAACCCTTCAATATACATTGCATCTCTTGATGAAAAATGAATTAAACTTTCTATTTTTCTAGATGGACAATGTTCATTTTTACAATAGTGATTAGCATCTTTTCTAACTAATACAGAATTACACATTGGACAGTTTTCAATCATTTTAAATGGAACACTATCTTCTTTTCTTCTATCTAATTTTACTTCTACTACTTCAGGAATAACATCTCCTGCTTTTCTAATAGAAATAGTATCTCCTACTCTAACATCTTTGTCTATACAATAATCACTATTATGAAGTGTTGCTTTTGATACTAAAGAACCTGATACATGAACTGGTGAAAAAATTGCATTAGGTGTTATTTTACCTGTTCTACCTACTGTAAATTTTATTTCTTTTAAAGTTGTTAAAACTTCTTTAGCAGGAAATTTATATGCGATTCCCCATCTTGGTACTCTTGATGTAAATCCTAATCTTTTTTCATCTTCAAGATTATCAACTTTAAGTACAACACCATCTATTTCAAATGGAAGATTATCTCTTTTTTCTGATAGTGAATCAATATAATTTATTATATCTTTAACATTTTTTGCATATCCATTTAATTTATAATTAGTTACAAATCCTAATTTTCTTAAAAATTCTAATGATTCTTTTTGAGTCTTTATACCATAATCTTCTGGATTTGGTATAAAGTAAGCCATAAAATCTAGATTTCTTTTAGCTGCTACTTTACTATCTAATTGTCTTATAGATCCTGCGGCTGCATTTCTTGGATTAGCAAATTCTTTTTCTCCATTTTTAACCTTTTCTCTATTTGCTTCTAAAAATGATTTCTTACTCATATAGATTTCACCACGAACTTCTATATCAATATTTTCTGTTAATCTAAGTGGTACAGATTTAATAGTTTTAATATTAGTTGTTATATCTTCACCTGTAACTCCATCACCTCTAGTTGCACCTCTTACAAGTACCCCATTTTTATATATTAATGAACCTGATAGTCCATCCATTTTAGGTTCTAATGTATAATGTGCAGTACTTACTACTTTTTTTATTCTTTCATCAAATAAAATTATTTCTTCTTCATTAAATATATCATCAAAAGAAAGCATTGGATGATCATGATTTACTTTTTCAAATTTATCTAAAACAGCTCCTCCAACTCTATTTGTTGGAGAATCTTCTCTTTTTAGTTCAGGATACTTTTCCTCTATTGATAAAAGTTCATTATAATAATCATCATATTCTTGGTCTGTTATTGTAGGATTATCTAAAACATAATATTCATAACTAGCCTTATTTATATAATTAATTAATTCATCCATTCTTTCTTTCATAATGGTCACCTCATTATTTCCATAGTTTATTTGGATATTCACCCTTTAATACTAATTTTTTTATAGATTTTACTACTTCTTCTTTATCTTCTTTATATGTTACGCCTTCCCATTTTGCATCAGTAGGTAAAACTTTTGTTTCAGTAATACCTTCTAAAGTTAATCTTTCTAAAAGATCTGGTATTAAATATTCAGCTTTTAATATATCATCTTTATGATCTTCTAAGAATTTAGGGAATCTTTCTTCAATATATTTAAATATTGATGGTGTAAAACATAACATGTTCATAGATACATAAGTATCTTCAGTAACAAAAAATGGTTCTCTTCCATCTAATGGTTTTGCAATTATTTTACCATCTATTTTTTCTACATTACTTTCTATTAATTCAGTTAAATTACCATTTTCTAATTTGCATATTCCTCTTTTTACTGCACCATTTTCAGTTAATGTATTAGCAACTTTATATCCAACTAAACAATAGTTATTTCCTTCTTTTACACTTTTTAAAAAGTTACTAGCTACTTTATATGCATCTTTACCATAAAAATCATCTGCATTTATAATAACAAATGGTTCATGTATATTATCTTTAGCACATAATATAGCATGTGCAGTTCCCCAAGGTTTTACTCTTTCTTCTGGTTTAGTATAGCCTTCTGGCAAATCATTCATATCTTGAAATACATATTCTGTATTTATTTTATCTTCTACTCTTTTACCAATTGTTTCTTTAAATATAGCATAATTTTCTTCTTTTATAATAAATACAACTTTATTAAATCCTGCATTTATCGCATCATATATAGAGTAATCTATTAAAAATTCTCCATTTGGACCCATAGGTTCTATTTGTTTTAATCCTCCAAAACGGCTACCCATACCCGCAGCCATTATTAATAGTGTTAAATCTTTATTCATTTTGTTTCTCCTTACATTTTGTGTATACTTTTATGATTTTTCATTAATTTTTTTAATCCATCTCTTTTAAATGATATAGTTGCGATAGAACCATCTATAGTTACTACAACACCAAAACCATATTTATCATGATTAACCATATCACCAGGATGTAAATCATTATCTTCATTCATCATTTTATTTTTATCTATTTTAGGTTTAAATACATTACTATCTTCTTTTTTACCAATTGTTTCAATATATTCATCGCTTATTTCATTTATAAATCTACTTGGAACATTGCTTGAAACTTTACCATATAAAATTCTACTTCTAGCATTTATTAAATATAGTTTCTTTTTTGCTCTCGTTATTGCAACATAACAAAGTCTTCTTTCTTCTTCTAGTTCATCATTTGATTCAAGTGAATTACTATGAGGGAATAATCCTTCTTCTACTCCAACTACAAATACATAATCATATTCAAGACCTTTAACCGCATGCATTGTCATAAGTGTTACTTTATCTTCATTATCATTTTTTTGTTCACTAACATCACTTACAAGCGCAAGTTTATCAAGTAATTCCTCTAATGATACTATACCTTCATTTATTTCCATTGCCTTTGCGATTGACTTAAATTCTTCTAAGTTTTCAAGTCTTATATCTGCCTCTATTGATTTTTCATCTTCTAAAGACTTTTTCATACCTGATTTATCAAGTACCATATCAATTAATTCAGTAAGAGTTAAATGACTTTCTTCTTTTTTTATTTCTTCAATCATATTTTTAAAGTCTAATTCTTTTCCTGAATCTATTACTTCATATAATGATTTATCAAGTACATTTGACTTAATTGCTAAATTTTCTATTGCTTTATTTCCAATACCTCTTTTTGGATAGTTAATAACTCTTAAAAGAGAGACATCATCTTTATTATTATATATTAATTTTAAATATGCGATTAAATCCTTTATTTCTTTTCTATTATAGAATGCATAAGAACCAACTATATTATAAGAAATATTACTTGTTAAAAATGCTTCTTCAACTGTTCTTGATTGTGCATTTGCTCTATATAAAACGCATATATCTTTAGGATTAACTCCCTTTTCCATTAACTTCTTTATTTCATTTACAACATAATTTGATTCATCTTTTTCATCAAATGCCTTGTAATATGTAATCTTACTTCCTTCTTCATTTTGAGTCCATAAGTTCTTTTCTTTTCTAACTTTATTATTTTTAATAACATTATTTGCAGCATTTAATATTGTTTTTGTCGATCTATAATTTTCTTCAAGTAATACGACTTTAGCATCTTTATAATCTTTCTCAAAATTTAAAATATTTTTATAGTTTGCGCCACGCCATGTAAATATTGCTTGGTCAGCATCACCTACAACAGTAATATTTTTGTATTTTGCACTTATCATTTTCGATAATATATATTGTGGTTCATTTGTATCCTGGTATTCATCTATAAATACATATTTATATTTTTCTTGATATTTTTGAAGTACTCCAGGATTATTATTAAATAACTTTAATGGTAAAATTAGTAAATCATCAAAATCAACTGCATTATTTATTTTTAAGCTTTTTTCATATTTTCTATATACTTCTAAAGCAATTTCATCAAAGTCTGTATTTACATATAAAGAATATTTTTCTGGATCAATTATTTCATTCTTATTATTTGAAATTACATTCTTTATTGCCTTTGGATTATATTTATTTGCATCAATATTTAATTCTTTCATTATTTTTTTAATTATTGATAATGAATCATCTGAATCAAGTATTGTAAAATTTTTTTCATAACCTAATAATTCACAATTTTCTTTTAATATTTTTAAACCAAAAGAGTGAAATGTTGATATTTGGATATAAAATGCGCTATTTCCTTCCAATTTAAAAATTCTCTCTTTCATCTCTTTAGCTGCCTTATTAGTAAATGTTATAGCGAGAATATTATTTGGATCAATATTTTTTTCTTCTATTAAATACGCTACTTTTGTTGTTAGAACCTTTGTTTTACCTGAACCTGCGCCCGCAAGTATAAGCATTGGCCCATCTGTATTTACAACGGCTTCTTTTTGCCTATCATTTAAACTGTCTATGAGGTTCACTATTTATCACTCTCCCTATATTCATTTTACCATATATTTTGTTCTTTTTATACGAACATTGACAAAAAAACAAAAAAATCCCTATTTCTTAGAGATTTTTTCTATATAACTAATTATGCAATAAAGCATTACAGTAAGTATTACTAAAAGTACTACACCCATTATTACATAATTCATATTAAACACTTGAGATCCATACATTATTAAATAACCTATTCCTTCTTTTGATACTAAAAGTTCTCCCATTATTACACCTACAAAACACATACTTACATTTATTTTAAATGATTCTATAATTTTTAAATAATTATCTCTTAGTACTACATAAGTAAATACTTTTAATTTATTTCCACCCATAGATTTTATTATTTTTATTTTATTTTCATCAGTACTTTTAAATGCATTATAAATATTAATTATACTTATAATTGCGGATATTAAAAGTGACATAATTATAATTGATTTAATATTAGCGCCTGCCCAAATTATAATAAGAGGACCAAGTGCTACTTTTGGTAAACTATTTAATATAGTTAAAAATGGTTCAAATACTCTCGCTAAAAACTTATTAAACCAAAGTATACTTGCGACTAATAGACCAATAACATTACCAAGTATAAAGCTTATAATAATTTCATATACTGTAGTAAATATATGATTCCAAAAATTATTTGCTTTTATTAAATCTATTATAGAAGTAAGTACTTTTTTTGGACTTGATACTAAAAATGTATCAACCATATTTTTATCAGCCATTATTTGCCAAAAAACAATAAATATAACAACAATTAATATTTGAGTTAAAAGAACTAGAATATTATTCCTTTTTATTCTTTTTAAATATTTTTTATATTCTTCACTTTTCATCATTAAGATCTTCCCAAATTTTTTCATAATATTCCATAAATTCTTTTGAACTTCTACTCTTTATTGGATTAGTTCTATCAAAATCATAATCAATGTTATAAGTCTTCTTTATTGTTGATGGTCTTTTACTCATTACAATAATTTTATTACACATACTTATTGCTTCTGATATATCATGTGTAACTATAATTAATGTCTTTTTTTCATTCTTAATTATATTACAAACATCATTTGAAACTGATATTCTTGTTTGATAATCAAGTGCTGAAAATGGTTCATCTAGCAAAAGTAAATCTGGTTTTAATGCAAGAGTTCTAATGAGTGCGACTCTTTGTCTCATTCCACCTGATAAATCTTTTGGATAATTATTTAAAAAATCTTTTAGTCCATATGTTGTAAGTAAATTCTTTACATTTTCCATATTTTCTTTTGTACATGTTTTATTTATTTTTAAACCTATTAAACAATTTTCATATATTGTAAGCCAAGGAAATAAACAATCATCTTGAAGCATATAACCTATTTTTAAGTTATCTTTCTTTTCAATACTTCCTTTTGTAATACTTTCAAGTCCTCCAATTATGGATAATAGTGTTGATTTACCACATCCAGAAGGTCCTACAATACCTAGAAAATCACCTTCATTTATTTCTATATTTACATTTTTTAATGCTTCTATTTCCATCTTTTTAGTATTGTAATTTTTATATAAATTACTTATTTTTAGTATTTTACTCATTTCTACTCACTTTTTGAAAATGAAGTATCTACTAAATCTTTATATGGAACTTTAGTTTTTAGTTCTCCAGCTTCAATCATTATATCTTGTAAATGATCAAATGATTCTTCTGTAAAGTATGTATTTTTCATCCATGCATCATTATCTTTATATCTTTTTATCATTTTAGATAATTCATTTATAGTTAAATCTGGGAACTGATTTACTATTACTTTCGCAACTGTTTCTTCATCATTATTCCATACAAAGTCAAGACCTTTGTTTATAGCATTAGTAAATTTTTGAATAGTATCTTTATTTTCACTAATATAACTTTTTCTTGCATTATATGCTGTATAAGGTACTGATCCACCATATTCACCAATGTAACCTACTACATATCCATATCCTTTTTGTTCTACTTGTGTAGCACTAGGTTCAAATAATGTTACAAAATCTCCTACTCCACTTATAAATGTTCCTGCCATAGATGCAAAATCAACACTTGTATCTATAGTTAAATCGTTTAAATCTATATTATTTTCTTTTAATGTATATTCAAATGTCATTTCAGGCATACCGCCTTTTCTTCCACCTATTACATATTTTCCTTTTAAATCTTCTAGTTTAAAATTATCTATTTTTTCTCTAGAAACTAAGAATGCTCCATCTCTTTTTGTTAGCCCTGCAAAACTTACTATATAATCTTCATTGTCTGAATTATATACGTATATTGATGCTTCACTACCACAAAAACCAATATCTACATCTTTTGATAAAACCGCACTTGTTACTTTATCTGCTCCTGGTGTAAGAATAAGATCAATGTCTAACCCTTCATCTTTAAAATATCCTTTTTCTAAAGCAACATATTGTGGTGCATAAAATATAGTATGCGCTACTTCTGCAACTTTAACCTTTGTTAATTTTGATGTATTATCATTATCCTTTGTAATAAAAGCTATTACTGTACCAAGTATAACAATTACACATGTTATTATACCTATAATTATCTTTTTCATATATCCTCCTTTTCTCATAAACATTATATTCATTTTTTAAAATTAGGGTTACAAAAAGAAAAAAGATAATACCATAAAAAGTATTATCTTTAATCAATATTATTTTTTTAATTTTATATCTAATGGTTTAGATTTATTACCACTTTCATCTACCGCTATATACTCTAATATTAATATATCACCATTCTCAATTGTATCTACTGTAATATTATTTCCTACTGTAAATGTTTTTGTTTGATTATCACTTACTACAACTTCACAATTATTATCAAAAGTAGTTTTATTTACATTATCAGGATACATATTTAACTTACACTCTACATCATTACCTTTATTTTTTAATGTCAATATTGGTGGTAAATAATCACCTGTTGCTTTTTTAGTACTAGATAGTTCATATTTATATTTTGTTTTATTATTAGTAGTTTCTTTTGATACTAAAACACATAAACTCATATCCATATCATTACCATCAGAACCCTTAATTGGTGTATCTAAATAATCATATGCCGCAATCTTTCCAACAGGTAAACAATAAGGACTAGAAGTTTTAAGTCCATTATCAATTTCTGTTTGATTATTATTAACATATATTTTTGCTGCACTTTCTATTAAAAGCTTTGTGCTATAATCAAATTTATTTTTAACTTTTGTAGATAATTTAGCAAAATTTGGATATGCAAGCATAGTAATAATTAATAATAATGTCATAACAGCAAGTAATTCTACTAATGTAAATCCCTTTTTATTTTTCATACTTATCACCCTTTTAATTAATCTTATCTGTTGGTTTTATATTAAGTGTTAAATCAGAAAATCTTCCATCTTTATACATATAATAAGCTGCTGCTGCAATCATAGTAGCGTTATCAGTACAATATCTTAATTCTGGAACAATTAATTTAACATTTTCTTTGTCACATAATTCTTTTAATTTTTCTCTTATACCAGAATTTGCTGATACACCACCTGCAACTATTACTTCTTTTACATTATATTCTTTAACTGCTCTCATAGTTTTCTTTGTTAATATATCAACAACAACATCTTGGAATGAAGTTGCTAAATCATATACATTTACTTCATTACCCCTTTGTTTTTCATTATGAACTAAATTTATAACAGCACTTTTAATACCACTAAAACTAAAATCATAAGAATCATCATCCATTGGTACTGGTAAATTATATGTATGTTTACCCATTTTTGCATATTTATCTAAAACTGGTCCTCCAGGATATGGAACATTCATTACTCTTGCGACTTTATCATATGTTTCACCTACTGAATCATCTAAAGTTCCACCAATTTTTTTGAATGAATAATCTTTTTCCATATATACAATTTCAGTATGTCCACCACTAATAACAAGCGCAATTAATGGAAAATTTAATGGACTTACTAATCTATTTGCGTATATATGTCCTGCGATATGATGAACTGAAATTAATGGTTTATGATATATCATCGCAAGTGTTTTAGCTGTTTCTACACCTACTATTAACGAACCTGCTAGACCTGGACCATATGTAACCGCAATCGCATCCATATCTTCAATTTTCATACCTGATTTTGTAATAGCTTCTTCAATTACTATTGTAATATTTTCAACATGTGATCTGCTTGCTATTTCAGGTACTACTCCACCAAATTTTTTATGTATATCGATTTGTGATAAAACAACTGTACTAATTTCTTCTTCACCATTTTTAACAATTGATACACTTGTTTCATCACAAGATGTTTCTATACCTAATATATAAATATCTTTCATAACTTTCACCTTACTTCTTTTAACATTAAAATCCCATCTGAATCTTTATAATAATTTTTTCTGACTGCAATTTTCTTAAAACCTAATTTCTCATACAAATTAATTGCGTTTTTATTTAACATACTTACCTCAAGTGTAACGTTATCCACAGTATAATCATTAGTAATTTCATCAATAAGTTTAGATGCTATTCCTTTATTCCTATATTCTTTAAGTACAAAAATATCAACTATTTCACATTTTTCGTACATTATATTAAATAATAGGAATGCGACTACCTTATTATTAGTAACATATGAATATATTTTTAGAAAATCTGAATCTACAAATGAATAATTTTCTTGATACTCATCAAATATATCTTTTAAAGATGATATATCTACATTTTTATTTATCATAGTTTTGCTTCTGCTTCAATTTTCTTAATATAATTTGGTTTTAATAGATGTGGATTTACCTTTTCATTATTTACATCAATATTTTTCATTATATTTAATGCATTTATACTTGCCTTTACTGTATCGTATTTTTCATATTCTTTATTTGATAATGAAATTAATAATATTTTACCATCTAATTCTTCTAATTTTTTGTACATATATTCAATGCTTGAATATGCGTCATCCATTACTCTTTTTTTATCCTTATCAAAGATTGAAAAATATAAATTATCTTTCTTTTCTTCTATTATTGGGACATAAAAATCATATCCGTCATTATCATATATTAATTCTTCTAATGAAGAAATCATATACACAGGTATATTAAATGAAAAAGCATATGTTTTAGCAACTGCGATTGATATTCTAGTACCTGTAAATGAACCAGGCCCATTACCAACAATTATTTCATCTAATTCTTTAAAGTCTATATTATTACTTTTAAATGCCTCATCTATTGTAGGTACTAAGTAACTTGAATGATCATTTTTTGTATGTAATTCCTTATCAAAAATAATCTTATCATCTTTTATTAAAGATACCTTTAAAAGGTCAGAACTTGTATCGAAAAAAAGACAGATCATAGAACTGCCTCACAAAGTTCTTCATATCTTTGACCATAAGGAATTATTTTTAATAATCTTTTATTTTCATCAATTGCGGTAAATTTAATTTCAAGTCTTTCTTCAGGTAAATATTTTTCAATCATATCTGCCCATTCAATTATTACAATACCATCTTTACCAAAATAATCTGGTAAACCAATTGATTCAACATCTTTTTCAAGTCTATATACATCCATATGATATAAAGGCATTTCACCACTATAATATTCTTTTATTATATTATAAGATGGAGATGTAATTGTTTCATCTATTTCCATAGAAGCAGCAAAACCTTTTGTAAATAAAGTCTTACCTGTTCCTAAATCTCCTTCTAAACAAATAACCATACCTGAAAACTTTTCTGCTTCAAAATTTTCAGCAAGTTCAATTGTATCTCTTTCACTTCTTGAAGTATATTTATATTCCATTTTTATCACCCAATAATATTATACAAATAATAATAATCAAATACAATAAAAAATACAAAAGTTTACAAAAATCTAAAAAAAGAGCAAAAAAAAATTAGCGACGTCCTATTTTTGCTAATTACTATCTTCGGCTCTGAAGTGCTTGACTTCTGTGTTCGGGATGGGAACAGGTATTTCCACTTCGATATCGTCACTAATAAAATTTAGAGAAATTATTCTCTGAAAACATGATAATGTGGTTCCACAAATTAGTTATGGTTAAATCCTCGATCTATTAGTACTGGTCAACTCAATGTATCACTA
>ERZ773202.57-NODE-57-length-125082-cov-8.990986_pt1:95000-125082 | contig 125082 bp, 143 predicted proteins | sample MGYA00580998_ERZ773202 | MGnify/ENA primary metagenome ERZ773202 (study PRJEB29015, sample SAMEA2737803) | human gut metagenome | biome: human gut; feature: human-associated habitat; material: faeces | place: China | collected 2012 ...
TTTATAAAGATCATAATATTTTTTTACTGTCTCTTTATCAAAAGGTTCTTCCTTGTTTTTATATTTTGTAATCAAATTGTTAAGTTCATATTTTATTATTTTATCTAAATCGTTTGAGTAGTGCATTATTTTTTTATGATACTCATATTCTGATTTATCTAATATTTTATATGCACCATCAGGAAATACTCTAAGATCATAATCATAATCAATATATTTTATTGTATCATTTTCAATTATAACAGGCGAAGAAATATTACAGTAATAATATACACCTGTATTTTTTAATTGAGCAATTATATTAAACCAACTTTTTTTATAATAAAAAGTAATCGCCGGTTCTTTTGTTCTCCAACTTCTACCATCAATTTCTGTAACTTTAATTTTATTATTTGCAAAAACATAATATTCATCAGTTTGATCTAAAAAAATAGTCTCATCCCAAACTTTGTACAATTCACCATTATGTTTATATCCATGTATATTATATTTATCTCCTAAATTCATATTTTTTCCTCTTTCTAAAAAATATTATAACACTTATTTATAAAAAAAGAAAATAGGTTATAATTAAACCTATTTTAATAAATCTAATGCTTTTTTTAGTTGCATATCATTTTCTTTAGTTGGACTATTTAAGTAAGAATCACCAATATTTACATCATAATCTGGTGTTATTCCTTCTTTATCTATATTTTTCCCATTAGGAGTTAACCATTTTTCAATAGTATATTTTATCATAGACCCATTTGATAAATCTTTTGTTGTTTGAACTGTACCTTTACCATATGTTGTCTTTCCTACTAAAACTGCTCCATAATTTTCTTTCATAGATGCAGCCATTATTTCAGATGCAGAAGCGCTATTTTCATCAACTAATATTACAATTTTATATTTTCTTGAAGTTTCTTTAGATGACTTATATTTTTTTACACCACTACTAGATTGAATTTGATACATAATATTATCTTTACCCACAAATTCTTCAAGCATATTTGTTACTGTATATAAATATCCACCTGTATTACCTCTTAAATCAATAATTAATGAATCCATATCCTGTGATTCTAATTTTAATAAAGCATCTTTAAATTGACTATATGTTTTTTGCCCGAATATACTAACACTCAAATATCCAATATTTTTATTATTATTTTTTAACATTTCAGAACTTACAGAAAATAAAGTAATATTTTCTTTGGTAACATCAAAACTAATCTCATTACCATCTCTTTTAATTACTATCTTAGATGTCTTTACAGTACTACTTTTAAGCATATTTGCAACCTCTGTAGCACTCTTTCCTTCTACAGATACACCATCAACACTAACAAATACATCTTCTGCCTTCAAACCTGCTTTTTCAGCTGGTGAATCATTAAATACTTTAGTAATCCTAATTGTTCCTTCTCCTGTTAATTGAATTTGAGCTCCTATACCATAATAATTACCAGATAATTCTGCATCAAAAGCTTCCTTACTTTTTTTATCAAAATACATAGTATGTTCATCATCTAATGAACCAAGCATACCATTTATTGCTCCTTCAATCAAAGTATTACTATCTACACTTTTGTAGTAATCTTTCATTATAGTATCGTATGTTTCATATAAGGAATTAAATTCTTTCCTGTCTTTACTACTATAAGAATAATTTACACTATTATTATTTCCTTTTATAAACATTGTAAAAACAGATCCAATAATCATAGACATAACTATAATTATGGCAAGTCTTATATTTTCTTTAATATTTTTTCCCATTTTATCACCTTTTTCTAATTATTCTTAAAATATTCTTTAATGTTATCTTCACCCTCTATATACTCTGAAATAGATTTATTATTTATTTTAATAAGAGTTGGCGATTTTACTTTAAGATCTGAATAAGTTGTTGCATTTTTATTTCCATTTTCGTTTGTTAAAAACTCTGAATTAAATTTATTTTTTGAATCAACTTTATAAATAGTGGCATTACTATTTTTTGATTCAAATATTGATAACCAAGATGGAATTATTGATTTATCATCATTAACATCATATACAAGTACATAATATTCATCTTGCGATTGATCAAATAATTGTCCAAGAGTTATTGTTGAATTATCAACAGTTACTTCATCTTTACTTTCAGTATCTTTATCGCTTTTAAAATCTATTTCTTTAGTATAAAAAACACCAATTAAGAAATAAACTAAAATAAATATAAGAATCATAACCATCAAAGTAGTAATAAATTTAAAAAAAGAATCTTTCTCACCTTTTTTAATATTATTTTTTGAATTTTTTTCAATATTCTTCATTATTTGTTTTTTTGACATTTATCATCACCATAACAATTATAACACAATTAAAAACAAAAAAATAGTTATTTTTTTTATTAACTAATATTATGAATATAAAGTTCATAATATACAAAAAATAAAAAGACTATTAACAAAATATATTTGTAAATAGTCTAGTTTATGATTATTTCATATTAGGAAGTGTGCTTATAGATTCTGCTACTTGTAATATTTGTTGTTTTGTTAAACTTTCAGATGCAATATAATATTCTATTCCATTTGATATAAAGTTAACTGATGAATCAGATAATGCAGCAACTGAATCAAGAATTATAGTTGGTTCCCCATATACTGGTATTACTTCCATTTCATCTGATTTACTAACTGCTTCTTCAACAAGTATAAATGGAGATTCTCCAGCAAATGTTAATATTACTCTATTCCCATCATCTTTTGATACTGATTCTTCATCACTTAGATATGTTCCACTAGGTAAATACATTGGATATACAGATTCTTCAAGTATTGATGTAGTTGCATCTTTTTTATTTGTTGAACTATTAGTTGTTTCATTAGTATTTCTACTTGATTCTGAATTTTCTAGATTCTCATTTCTATTATTTGAATCAGTTGATTTAGTATCTGCTGATGAATTATTATTTCTAATTTCATCTTTATTATCTGCACTAGTCTCATCTTTAGTATTAGTGCTTTCAGTACTTGACTCATTTGAATTTATATTTGCATTAGCATTTTCACTAACACTAGCTTTCATATTTTCACTTGTTGAGAAATATTTGTTGTTAAATGTTGCTTTTGTATCTATAGAGTCAAAAACCATTTTAATTTGTTTGTTACCTGATTCGTCAAATACTTCTATTTTTGTAAAATTAAGTTTTTTATCTAAATAGATTTTTTGTGATGATAAATTTTTATTATTTGAATGATTTACTTTAGCAGTTAGTATATAATTTCCATCTTTTTCTTCTAGTTTTACATTTTTATCTTCATTTATATCAACAAGAACTGATTGTACTATATATACTTGTGAATTATTTTCTGGCCAATTGCTTTGAAATTTAAAACTTTTATTAAGTGATGGTGTAAGTACATATACTCCATCTGAATTTCTAAGTATTATTTGTTCATGATTATTTGCTTTATTTATTAAACTAACTCTATAATTATCATTTTCATATGAGGATGTCACATCATATTTATATGCATCATCACCATTATAAATTTCCATACTTCCTTGAACATGATATCCTGTTATTGAATTAACCTTTTTGTTTAATTCTTTTACAATTGTTTTCTCCGTATATTTACCACATCCTGTTAGAAAAAATAAACTAAAAATTAAACCTATAAAAAATATTTTTTTCAAACTTTCACCTCTTCTTTGTATTTCAATAAATTATATTAGTAAAAAATATCAAATATTCATGAATAATTTTATTTTTTCTGTCTAATATAATTAATGAAATTAGATTAAAGGAGGATAATGATGAAAACATTAAATGTTATTGCATTAACACTTACAATTATTGGTGCAATTAATTGGGGTTTAATAGGTTTATTTGATTTTAACTTAGTTGCCTTAATATTTGGTGGTGTTGATAGTTTATTTACTAAAATAATTTACATATTAGTTGGTATATGTGGTATTATAAATATCAAATTATTAATAGATGTTATTCAAGATAATGACTAAAAAATATAGATTATGATTAATCTATATTTTTTAATATATTACGTTATTTAAATATAATCCTTGCGGCGGAGCAACTTTTTTATAATTTTTTTTATAACTACCTTCTAATATTTTTTCTATATCACATGGTTCTATTTTTTCATTTCCAACTTCAATTAAAACTCCAACAATCACTCTAACCATATATCTTAAAAATCCATTTCCACAAAATTTAAAAATTATCTTTTCCTCTTTACTCTCCATTTTTGCACTATAAATAGTTTTTATAGTGCTTTTTTCTTTTATTTCATTTGATGATAAATTTTGAAAATCATGAGTTCCTTCTATATATTTTATAGCTTCTTTCATTTTTTCTATATTTAATTTTTTACAATATTGATACTCATAATTTCTTTTTGTAGGGTTATATTCACCCATATTTAATATATAAACATATTCTTTCTTTTTTACCATAAATCTTGCATGAAAATCATCAGAAACAACTTTTGTATTTTTTACATATATGTCATCTGGTAATAAACTATTTAATGCTCTTTTTAGTTTTTCTTCCGTAATATTAACATCAATGTCTGCGTGTGCCATTTGATTATTTGCATGAACAAAAGCATCAGTTCTTCCAGATGCAACTAATTTAGTATCTCTTCCATTATTTATAAATTTCAAAGCTTTTTCCATATTTTCTTGAATCGTAGATAATCCATTTTGCTTCTGAAACCCTTTATAGCCAGAACCATCATAAGAAAAATTTATTAAAAATCTTTTCAAAATATCACCTTAATTCTCTATATATTGCCTTAATAAGTTCGTTAATACTATCTGTATTTCCTATATTAATTCCTTTTTTTTCATATATTTTTTCTTTTAATATAATAGTTAATGGTTTTTCAAACAAATTATTGTTATTAGATATATAAAACTCATATTTTTCACCATTATATATCACATCTTTATCATTTATAATGATTAAATTATCTATTAGCTCAAAAATATTATCTATATTTATATCAGATATTATAATTGTCTTATTGTATAACTTTTTTAATTTTATAATTAACTTACAAAAATATATTCTAGTCTTTCTATCAAAACAAGATAAAACGTTGTTAATATATATATTATCATAATCTTTTATTATTGCAAAAGCAATTTCAATTCTAACTTTTTCACTAAGACTTAAAGTATTTACCTCTCTATTTATTATTTTTGAACTTAAATTTAATAACTTTAATAATTCATCAATCTTATAGTAATTTAATAAGTAATCTTTAACAGACATATTACAAGAATAATCTATATTATTTAAAGAGATTTTATATATTTTTTTACTTAAAATATTATCAAAAAGATAATTTATATCATCAACACTATTTGATGTAATTCCTGTTATTTTTCCATCTAATATGTTTATTTTTCTATCATTAAATTTTAGTTGCATAGTTCATCCACCATTTCTTCTATCGTAGTAACATTATCACTAGTAAGGCCATATAATTTTAATTTATCATTTAATTCATAAAATAAAGGAATATTAATATTTGATTCTTTTACATACTTACTTTTATAAACATTTTCTAAATTTTCATAAACAATTTGTTTGTTATTTATAATCAGTAATTTATCACAAAAAATAATATCATCAAAATTTGTAGTTGTATATATTATTGTTAATTTAAGTTCATATTGATATTTTTTTATAATACTTAAAAACTCCAATTTTTCATGTTTATTTAGCATTGAAAAGACACTATCCATTAATATAATTTTTGAATTATTTATAATACACTTTATAAACTTGAGCTTTTGTGATTCAAAATAAGTTAAATCTTGTGGTGATTTATTTATAAACTTATATAAACCAAAATCCTTTAATAAAGAAGTAATATTTTTTGAAGAACTATTATTTTGCTCTATTAATTCATCTAATATAGTTTTAGAATAAAAATCATCTTTTAAATCGATTATTGATATATAACCAGGATCTTTTTGTGTTTCATTTATTTTTATTGAATTATTAGAATTTAAATTACCTTTAATTAAATTTAATAAAGTTGTTTTACCAGAGCAATTAGAACCTAATATGCCTACAAATTCTCCTTTTTTTATATCAAAATTAACATTATTAAAAATTACTTTATCACTATATTTAAAAGATAAATTTTCAACACTAATATACTTCATTTCTACCACCTAATAATTCAAAACATAAATTAAAATATATTATACATTAAAAGTAAAAAAAAGAAAATTAATAATATTAATTTTCTAATATTTTTTTCTGTTCATCTTCTAATATTTCTTTAAATCTTGATTTTAAATTAGATAAATCTTTTTCATCTGTAATATCTACAATATAATCCTCATCTTTTTCAGTAATTTTTTTTACAATTTTAATTTTTTTATCATCAACAAGATTTAAAAGAAGTAAATAGTCAATATTATTATCCACTAGAGTTTCTATTACAAAATACTCTTTATTATTTTCTAATTTAATTATCTTATCTTTTGAAGAATTTATATTCATAATAACGCACCTCCTGCATTTATTATATTATTTCCATCATTTAGGTAATCGTAAATTCCTGGCATTATTGTACTAGATGAATATATTTCTTTAATAGCAGCTTCTGGTACATTTTTTTCAAATATTATTTTTACTTTTGGTGATTCTTCCTTTTTAATTTCAATAGTGTCTGTTTGAACAGGTTTTAACTCAGGCATAATAATATTATTATTTTCATTATTTGTATTTACATTAAGAATTGAATCTAAACCAATCATATTATCATTTTTTTCTTCATTTATTATATCTTTCGCAAAATTATCAACAGCTTCATTAGCTACATTTACATCATTAACTTCACTAGCATTATTAGCATTATTATTAGCATTGTTAATAATATTAGAATCATCCTCAAATAATGGTTTTACTTCAGGTATATTATCAGAAATAGGTGATTCCATTTTTGGTAAATCTAGCACTAAATCAGATTGAGCTCCCATATCAGGTAATACTGAATTACTAACATTATCTACATTATTTGATTCAACTACTGGTGATTCAACACTAGGAATTATTGGTTCAACTATATCTAATGTAACTTTTTCTTCACTAGGTTTACTTTCATTTTCCACAGCATTATTTTCTTCTATAGCATTTTGAATAGGATTTAAAGCTGTTTTAAGGGCAGTATTTCTACTTTCTTGTAAAGATAACAATTCACTTTCTTTTTTCTTTTTAACATCCTCTAAAGCCTGTTTTAAGCTAGAATTATCACAAACCGCAATTGCTTCTTCTATTTTCTTTATTTGTTCTTGATAATTTAAATTAGTTGAATTAAGATTTTTTATGTATTCCCTCTTAGAATCCTCTACATTTTTCTTAGTTGAATCAAGTTCTTCTTTTTCTTTTTCTAATTTTTCAATATTAGCATTTATCTCACTTAATTCACTTTGTGCTGATTTAATCTTTTCAGCAATTTCTATAAGTTCATCAGGTGATGCATTCATACTTATTTTTTCTCTGCTTGATTCTTCTAATGATTTTATTTCTTCTTCTTTTTTATTTAATTTTTCTGTTTCAAGAACTAATTCATCAATTTTTTCTTTTAGTAGTTTTTCTGCTTCTTCATCCTTAGTCATAAACCCTTTTAAGTTTTCATCAACTACATTTTCTTGTAAATCTTCTAAATCTAAAATTTCTTCCATTGACTCCACCGTCAACACCTCTCTATTCTTATAATTAAGTATACCAATTAATGTGTATTATGTCAATTTAACTAAAGAAAAAAAGCAAAAAAAAGGACGCATCCTTAGGTTATACTAATTCTAGTACAACCATTAATGCATCGTCCCCTTTTCTTTCTTGGAATTTAATTATTCTAGTGTATCCACCATTTCTTCCTTCATAACGTTTTGCTAAATCGTTAAATACTTTTTCAACGCAAGCTTTATCATTATGTAAAAATGCGTATGCTTTTCTTCTAGAAACTAAATCACCTTTTTTACCATATGTAATCATTTTATCTACAAATTTTCTTACTTCTTTAGCACGAGTTTCTGTAGTTTCAATAGATTCATTCATGATAACTGCTTTTGTTAAATTAGCAAGCATAGCACGTCTATGTTTATTGTCTCTACCTAATTTTCTATAAGCCATGTTTTCCTCCTATTAATATTAATCATCATCTCTAAAAGATAATCCCATTTCTTTAACTTTATCTAATACTTCTTTTAGGGATTTCTTTCCAAGATTTCTAATTTTCATCATATCACTTTCTTTTCTGTTTACTAAATCTTGCATTGTATTAATACCTGATCTTTTTAAACAGTTATAAGCTCTAACTGAAAATTCCATATCATCTATTGATGTTTCAAGTGCTTTAACCTTTGGATCTTCATCTTGCTCAGTCATTAATCCTTTTATATCAGCTATACTATTAAGTTCAGTTAATATTTCAAAGTGTTCAATAATGATTCTAGATGCAAGTGCGATTGCTTCTTCTGGTTTCATAGCTCCATTAGTCCAAACTTCTAATATTAATTTATCATAGTTAGTTGCTTGACCAACACGAGCATCTTCAACAGCTATATTTACTCTTTCAATTGGAGAATAATTTGAATCTATAGCTATTACGCCTACTTTTGTATCTCCCATTAATTTTTTATTAGCTTCTGCTCTTACAAATCCACGACCGTTTGATACAGTCATTTCCATATTTAAGCTTCCACCTTTTACAATTGTAGCGATTTCTTGATCTTTATTAATTATTTCAACATCAGAAGGGCATTCAATATCACCAGCTGTAACAACACCTTCTTTGTCAGTAATTAATCTAATAACAGCATCTTCTTCTGTATGATTCTTAACTACTACATTTTTAAGATTCAAAACTATAGAAGTTACATCTTCCATAATTCCATCTATTGTTTGGAATTCATGCATAACTCCTTCAATTTTTACAGAAGTTATTGCTGATCCTGGTAAACTAGATAACATTACTCTTCTTAGTGCATTTCCTATTGTTGTACCAAATCCTCTTTCTAGAGGTTCTATTTCAAATTTACCGTAACTATTACTTTCAACATATTCTGTTACTTTGTATTGTGGTTTTTCAAATTTTATCATAAACACACTCCTTATCTATTATTATCCTCTTGGACGTTTTGGTGGACGACAACCATTATGTGGTACTGGTGTTACATCAGTGATTGATTGTATTTCTAACCCTTCAGTTGCTAGTGCACGAATTGCTGTTTCACGTCCTGGTCCTAAACCTTTAACTAATACGTCAACTTTTCTCATACCAGCATCATAAGCTTTTTTAGCTGCTGATTCTGAAGCCATTTGAGCTGCAAATGGAGTTGATTTTTTACTACCTTTATAACCAATAGCACCTGCTGATGCCCAGCTTACTGCGTTACCTGCTTCGTCTGAAATAGTAACGATTGTATTATTAAAAGTTGCTTGGATATGAACACAACCTGTTGGTATATTCTTCTTAACTTTACGTTTTCTTGCCTTATAAGCCATCTAAATAACCTCCTTATTATCTATTATTTCTTCTTATTAGCTACTGTTTTACCTTTACCTTTACGAGTTCTTGCATTACTTCTAGTGCTTTGTCCTCTAACTGGTAAACCTTTTTTATGACGGATTCCTTGATAAGATCCAATTTCCATTTTAGTTTTGATATTAAGACTAACTTCACGTCTTAAATCACCTTCTAGAACATGTTTATCTAATTGTTCACGAATTCTTGCTTGTTCATCTTCTGTTAAATCTTTAACTTTTGTGTCAACATTTACATTAGCTTCTTTTAATATAGTCTTTGATAAATTTCTACCAATACCATATATATAAGTTAATGCTATTTCAACTCTTTTATTATTTGGAATATCTATACCCTTAAAACGTGCCATTTAATACACCTCCTATTAACCTTGTTTTTGTTTATGTTTTGGATTACTACAAATAACTCTCAAAACACCTTTTCTCTTAATTACTTTGCATTTATCGCAAATCGGTTTTACTGAAGCTCTAACTTTCATAATTTACCTCCATTATCTTTTATTCCATGTTATACGCCCATGTGTTATATCTGCTGGGGATAATTCTAGGACAACTGTATCACCTGGTAAGATGCGAATATTGTTCATTCGTATTTTACCAGAAACATGAGCTTCTACAATATGTCCATTTGCAAGTTCAACCTTGAATTTACCTCCAGGTAATACGTCGATTACTTTTCCATCTACCTCGATTACATCATTTTTTGCCATTCTAACACTCTCCTAATTGCCCATAATATTATCTATTTGTGACTTCATTTCATCAAATGTTCCATTATTAGAAATTAGATAAAAATTGTTCATTCTTTTATAGTATTCTACAACAGGCATAGTTTTTTCTTTAAATAATTTATATCTATTTTCATATGTTTCTACTTTATCATCATTTCTTGTAGATAAAATATTTCCACATACTTTGCACTTGTTATCTTCAATATTATCATTATATTTATTATAAACTTCATTACAGTTATTACATATAAGTCTTCCTGTAACTCTTTTTAATGCAATATCCTTATCTATATCTATAAATATTACTTTATCTAAAATGATGTTATGATTTTTCAAAATATCTTCAAAAGGTTTAATTTGTTCCATTAGTCTTGGGAATCCTTCAAACACAAAAGATGAACCTTTATTTTCTTCTAAAAAGTCTGAAAATAATTTATAAACAATATCATTATTAATAAACTCACCTTTACTGATAGTTTGCTTTAATAATTCATTTTTTGTAGATTCTTCTCTTATAAGATTCCCTATAGACATATGAACCAAATTATATTTATCTCTCAAATATTTTGATGTTACTCCTTTACCTGCACCTGGTGCAGATATTAAAAGTACGTTACACATTAAAATCGCCTCTTATATTCTTTCTGTGTTAATACACTTTCAATTTGTTTGTATGTTTCAAGTGCTACACCAACAACAATTAATATTCCTGTACCACCAAGTGTTATATTTGCATTTTGAACATTTGAGTAGTTTGAGAACACAATTGGTAATGCTGCAATAACTACTAGGAATAAAGAACCAAATGTAGTTATTTTAATAAGTACTGATTTAATGTAATTCTTAGTTTCAACACCAGGTCTTATTCCTGGAATGTATCCACCATTCTTTTGCAAATTTTCTGAAATATCTGCTGGTCTAAATTGTAATAAAGTATAAATGTATGAAAATACTACAATTAATACTAAATATATTATTAAACCAACTGCAGAGTTATAATTTAAATAATTATTAACAAATTTAATATAACCTTCACTCTTTATAAAATTTGCAAGTGTTTGTGGAATTGCGATTATTGCTGATGCAAATATTACAGGCATTACTCCTGCGGCATTTACTCTAAATGGTATATATGTTTGTTTAGCACCATATGCACTTGATGTTTTATTTGAATACTGAATAGGTATTCTTCTTTCAGATTCTTGGATAAATACAACACCTATTACTATTGCAAAATAAATTGCTACATAAATAATGAATGAAATAATACCGATAAATAAATTATCATTACCTAAAACAAATGTTTTAAATGCTTCAGTCATCATATATGGAAGCCCCGCTACTATACCAGCCATAATTATTAAGGATAATCCATTTCCAACACCTTTCTGTGTAATTTGATCTCCTATCCATAATAAGAAAGCTGTACCTGCAGTTAATATAATTGCAACTTTAACATATGTAATAGCATCTGATCCAGATCCTACTATACCAAGTGATAAGATAATACCTTGAATAAATGCTATTGCAATTCCTAAATATCTTGTTATTGTATTTAATTTTCTTCTTCCTGAATATCCTTCTTTTGCAAGATCTGTAAAATAAGGAATAATATTCATAGAAAATAATTGAATAATTATTGATGCACTTATGTAAGGCATAACACCTAGACCAAAAATAGATCCTCTCTTAAGTGCACCTCCACCTATAGAGTTTAGCAATTCTAGAAATCCTAGATTATCACTAAGCGACTTTGTATTTGGAATACTTATAGTTGTTCCAATAATAAATATTGCTAAACAACCTAAAGTAAATAATATTCTTTTTCTTAATTCTTTATTTCTAGGTGTAAAAATTTGTTTGAATGTTGCAAACAACTTAAATCACCTCTGCTTTTCCACCATTCTTTTCAATTTTCTCTTTAGCTGTCTTAGAGAACATTGATGCTTTAACTGTTAATTTTTTAGTTAGTTCTCCGTTACCTAAAACTTTGATACCATCTAATTGTTTTTTTACTAATCCCATATCTTTTAATAATTCTGGAGTTATTTCTGTTCCATCTTCAAATTTATTTAAATCACTTACATTAATTACTGCATATTTAACTTCGAAATTATAATTGTTAAATCCTCTTTTTGGTACTTTTCTAAATAATGGATTTTGTCCACCTTCAAAGCCAAGTCTTACTCCACCACCACTACGTGAGTTTTGTCCTTTTTGACCCCTTCCAGAAGTTTTACCATTACCACTACTTGTACCTCTTCCGACTCTGTTAGCATTTTTAACAGAACCATCATTATACTTTAATTCGTGTAATTTCATTATCCTAAAATCTCCTCTACTGTTTTTCCTCTTAATTTAGCAACGTGTGCTACTGATTTTTGAGCAAGTAATGCATTCATTGTTGCTCTTGAAGTATTAATTTTAGTGTTTGATCCAAGTGATTTTGATACAACATCTTTAATTCCAGCAAGTTCTAATACTGTTCTAACTGGACCACCAGCAATAATACCAGTACCAGCTTTAGCAGGTTTAATTAAAACTCTTGCTGCTCCGCTAACTCCTATCATTTCATGAGATATAGTTCTATTATCAACAATTTCAATTTTATGAATATTTTTAACAGCTTGCATTCTAGCTTTTTTGATGGCTTCTACTACTTCTCCAGCTTTTCCTGATCCAATACCAATACTACCTTTTTCATCTCCTACTGCTACTGTTGCAGAAAAGTGTAAAGTACGACCACCCTTTGTTACTTTTGTAACACGACGAATATCAATAACTTCGTCTCTATAATCATCTTTACGTGGGTTGTTAAACTTTTTTTCCATCATTACCCTCCTTAGAATTCTAATCCATTTTCACGTGCTGCATCAGCAAGTGCTTGTACTCTTCCATGATATAGGTATCCACCTCTATCGAAAACTACTTTAGTTATTCCAGCTTTAACAGCTTTTTTAGCAATTGCTTCTCCTACTTTTTTAGCAGCTTCAACATTACCACCATTTTCGATTTTTAAATCTTTATCCATAGAAGATGCACTTACTAATGTATTTCCAGCTTCATCATCTATGATTTGAGCAGTAATATGTTTAGCTGATCTAAACACGTTTAATCTTGGAACTTCATTTGTACCACTTATATTTTTTCTAATACGTTCATGTCTAGCTTGACGAGCTTCATTACGAGATACTTTTTTCATCATATATAAGACTCTCCTTTTCTACTATTTAGAAGCTTTCTTTCCTTCTTTACGACGGATATACTCACCTTTATAACGAATACCTTTACCTTTATATGGTTCTGGTTTTCTTATTTTTCTAATATTAGCTGAAAATTCTCCAACTAATTCTTTATTTATACCTTTAACAACTATTTCTGTATTACTAACTGATTCAACTTCAATTCCATTTGGAATTTCAACTTCAACAGGATGAGAATAACCAGCGTTTACTACTAAAGTATTTCCTTTTAATGTAAAACGGTAACCTACACCTATAATTTCAAGTCCTTTAGAGAATCCATTACTAACACCTTCAATCATATTAGTTATAATTGCGTTAGTTGTTCCATGCATTGATTTTGTTTGTTTATCTTCTTTAGTTCTTTCAACAGTTACTGTACCTTCACCTACATTAACTTTTAAATTTTCGTTAATATCAAATGATAATTCACCTTTAGGTCCTTTTACTGTAACAACGTTATCATTAACTGTTACTGTAACTGAAGCAGGTACTTTAATTTCTCTATTACCAATACGACTCATACTTAAAGCCTCCTTACTATTTTTTATTACCAAACGTATGCTAAAACTTCTCCACCAACATTTTCTTTACGAGCTTCTTTATCAGTCATAACTCCTTTAGATGTTGATATTATTGCAATTCCAAGACCATTTAATACTCTAGGAATATTTTCAGCTTTTGCATAAACTCTTAATCCTGGTTTAGAAATACATTTTAAACCAGAAATAACTCTTTCTTTCTTTTCTCCATATTTTAAAGTTAATACAAGTTCATCTTGAACATCTTTTTTAACAACTTTAAAATCTTTTATAAAACCTTCGCTTTTTAATATGCTAGCAATTTCAACCTTCATTTTTGATGTAGGCATTGAAACTTCTTCATAACGCATTTGGTTTGCATTACGAATTCTTGTAAGCATATCTGCGATTGGACATGATACTACCATAATATCCTCCCTTCATTCTACCAACTAGATTTTTTTACACCTGGTATTTGGCCATTATATGCTAATTCTCTAAAGCAAATACGACAAATACCATATTTTTTAAGTACTGAATGTGGTCTTCCACATCTTTGACAACGTGTATATTCACGTACTTTATATTTTTGTTTTTTTTGTGATTTTACAATCATACTTTTTTTTGCCATTTTACTTTCCTCCTATTACTTTCTAAAAGGAATTCCGATTCCATTTAATAAGTCAAATGCTTCTTCATTTGTCTTTGCTGATGTAACAAATACAATATCCATTCCACGACTTTTAACAATGTTATCGTATTCAATTTCTGTAAAAATCATTTGTTCCTTAATACCTAATGTATAATTACCTCTACCATCAAATGCTTTTGGTGAGACACCTCTAAAGTCACGAACACGTGGAAGTGAAATTCTTATTAATTTTTCTAAGAATGTATACATTTTTTCTCCACGAAGTGTAACTTTACATCCAATTGCTTGACCTTCTCTTAATTTAAATCCAGCAATTGATTTTTTAGCTTTTGTAACAACTGGTTTAGCACCTGTTATTAATTCAAGTTCGTTAACAGCAGCATCTAATAATTTGCTGTTTGTTGTTGCATCACCAACACCAATATTGATTACTATTTTTTCTAATTTTGGTGCTTGCATTACTGAAGTATAGTTATATTTTTGCATTAAACTAGGAACGATTTCATTTACATATTTTTCTTTTAGGCGGTTCATAAATACCCTCCTTTCGCTTAATTAAGTCTCTCTTTAGATTTTACTGAAATTCTATGTTTCTTTCCATTTTCATCAATTTCATGAGCTATTCTGGTTCTTTTTTTAGTTTTTGGATCTAATATCATAACATTAGATGCATGAATTGGAGCTTCAACTTTAATGATTCCTCCATTTTCGTTTTGTGCTGATGGTTTAACATGTTTTGTAACCATATTGATTCCTTCAACTACAACTTTATTATCATTTTTTAATGTTTTGATTATTTTTCCTTCTTTACCTTTATCTTTACCAGCGATAACCACTACTTTATCTCCAACTTTAAAGTTCATGTTTATCCTCCTTTAAAATTCTATAGCACTTCTTTAGCAAGTGAAACGATTTTCATAAATCCTTCATCACGAAGTTCGCGTGCTACTGGGCCAAGTACACGTGTTCCTTGTGGACTCTTATCATCCTTAATAAGTACACATGCATTATCATCAAATCTGATATAAGAACCATCTTCTCTTCTTGAAGCTGCTTTAGTTCTTATTACTACGGCCTTTACTACTTTACCTTTTTTTACAGTTCCATTAGGAGTAGCCTTCTTAACTGTTCCAACTACTATATCTCCTAATCCACCAAATTTTTTGTTTCCACCAAGAACTCTTATTACTAATAATTCCTTTGCACCAGAATTATCAGCCACTTTTAATCTACTTTCTTGTTGAATCATGATTAATCCTCCTTCTAAGCATAGAGATTATAGAATTATTGCTTCTTCAACGATTTCAACTAGTTCATATCTTTTTGTTTTAGATAATGGTCTAGTTTCAACAATACGTACTTTATCTCCTACTTTAGCTTTATTTAATTCATCGTGTGCAGTGTATTTCTTTGAACTCTTAACACGTTTGTTATATAGTGGATGTTTACGATATGTTTCTACTTTTACTGTTATTGTTTTATCATTTTTATCACTAATAACGATACCAACAATTTCTTTACGTTTATTTTCCATACCTTTTCCTCCTACTTATTATTTATTTCGCGTTCACGAATAACCATTTTTATTCTAGCGATTGTCTTTCTTATTTCTTTTATTCTTGAAGGTTTTTCTAAGTTACCTGTTGCATTAGCAAAACGTAAATTGAATAACTCTTCTTTTAATTCTTCTATTTTATTTAATAGTTCTTCAGTGGTTAATTCTCTTATTTCCTTAATTTTCATTTACGTCACCACTTTCTTCTCTTTTTACAAATTTACATTTAACTGGTAATTTGTGCATTGCAAGTCTTAATGCTTCTCTAGCTACTTCTTCAGATACACCTGCAATTTCAAACATTATTTTTCCTTCTTTAACTACTGCTACCCATAGTTCTGGATTACCTTTACCTTTACCTTGACGAGTTTCAGCAGGTTTTCTTGTTAATGATAAGTGAGGGAATATGTTTACCCAAACCTTTCCTCCACGTTTCATATAACGAGTCATAGCAACACGGGCTGCTTCAATTTGTTGAGTAGTTATCCATGCACCTTCTTTTGCTTGAAGACCATAATCACCAAATTGAAGTTCTGTATTACCTTTAGCCTTACCATCATGATAAAGTCTATGAGGTTTTCTATATTTAGTTCTTTTTGGCATTAGTGGCATGTCTACTACCTCCTTTTACATTTTTCTTAGGAAGTACTTCACCTTTGTATATCCATACTTTTATTCCTATTTTACCAAATGTTGTATCAGCTTCAGCTGTAGCATAATCAATATCTGCTCTTAAAGTATGTAGAGGAACTGTTCCTTCACTATATACTTCGCTTCTAGCTATATCTACACCATTTAAACGACCTGAAGCTAAGATTTTAATACCTTTAGCACCAGCCTTCATTGTGTTTCTTATTGCTCTTTTTTGAGCCATTCTGTAAGAACCACGATTTTCAATTTGTTTAGCGACATTATTAGCAACTAATTGTGCAACCATGTCTGGGTTTTTAATTTCAAATATTGAAACAACAATATTTTCACCTGTTAATTTACATAATTCTTTCTTTAATTTTTCAATTTCTTCTCCACCGTGTCCGATTACAACACCAGGTTTAGCAGTATAAATAACGATTTCAGTTTTCTTATTATCTCTTTGAATATTGATATTTGAAACAGATGCATCTTTAAGTCTTTTATCAAGATATTTTCTGATTTTTAAATCGTTTCCAAGATATTTAGAAAAATCTTTGTTATTTGAATACCATTTTGCTTGCCAATCCTTGATGATTCCAACTCTCATTCCATGTGGATTAACTTTTTGTCCCATAAATTAACCTCCTTTACTAGTTTCTTTCAGCCACAACGATAGTTATATGACTTGTTTTTTTATCGTGTCTATCAATATGTGATCTTGAACCAATTCTTCTTCTTTTCATTATTGGTCCATCATTTATGTAAGCTTCTTTAACATATAGATTATTTTTATCCATTTTGAAATTATTTTCAGCGTTAGCTACAGCTGACACTAAAACTTTCTTAGTTAAACGAGCTGACTTTTTATTTAAGTTATTTAAAATTGCCATTGCATCACTAACATCTTTACCACGAACTAGATTAACAACTAAACGTGCTTTTCTAGGAGCGATAAGGACTGTTCTAGCAGTTGCTTTTGCTTCCATTTTCTAATTCTCCCTTCTCTTAAGGTTCAAACTATTTCTTCTTATTTTCGCCATGACCACCATTTTTACGAGTTAATGCGAACTCTCCTAATTTATGACCTACCATATCTTCAGTAACATAAACTGGAATATGTTCTTTACCATTATGAACTGCAAAAGTGTGTCCAATAAAATCAGGAAAAATAGTTGAACGACGTGACCATGTTTTAATTACTTCTTTTTTTCCACTTTTATTCATTTCTTGAACCTTTTTCATTAAGTGTTCATCTACAAAAGGTCCCTTTTTTAAACTTCTAGCCATTATAATTCATCCTTTCCTTATTTACTGTTACGACGAGTAACTATTAATTTATTTGAACTCTTCTTGTTCTTACGAGTTTTATATCCAAGAGCTGGTTTACCCCATGGAGTCATTGGTTGTTTACGTCCAACTGGAGCTCTACCTTCACCACCACCATGTGGATGGTCATTAGGGTTCATAACAGAACCACGAACTGTTGGTCTTATACCCATATGTCTTGTTCTACCTGCTTTTCCAAGTCTAACAAGTGAATAATCTTCATTACCAACTTCACCAATTGTTGCTATACAAGTACCTAATATTTTTCTTGTTTCGCCTGAAGATAATCTAACAAGTACATATCTTTCTTCACGACCAAGTATTTGAGCACTTTGTCCAGCACTTCTTGCGATTTGAGCACCCTTACCAGGTCTCATTTCTATATTGTGGATAACTGTACCAACAGGTATGTTCATGATTGGAAGTGCATTACCAACTTTTATATCAACATTTTCGCCTGATACAATTTTCATTCCTACTTTTAAACCTTTAGGAGCGATTATATATCTTTTTTCACCATCTACATAGTTAATTAAAGCTATATTTGCGCTTCTATTTGGATCGTATTCTATTGAAGCAACTGTTCCTTCAATATCATGTTTATTTCTTTTGAAATCTATTAAACGATATTTTTGTTTAGCTCCTCCACCTTGGTGTCTTACTGTAATTCTACCTTGGTTATTACGACCACTTTTCTTGTTTTTTGCTTTAAGTAAACTTTTTTCAGGAGCTGTTTTAGTTAGCTCTTCATTTACTAAAGTACTTTTCTTTCTTTGTCCAGGTGTAACTGGATTAAAATGTCTTATAGCCATATCTAAAACCTCCTATTATAATTCTATTTGACTACCTTCAGCAAGTGTTACAATTGCTTTTTTGTAACGACTAGTAGTCCCTGCATAACGTCCAACTCTTTTATATTTTGGTTTAACGTTAATTGTATTTACTCTTAATACTTTTACTCCAAATATTTTTTCAACTGCTTGTTTTATTTGGACTTTATTAGCATCGTTTTTAACTTTGAAAACGATTTTATTACCCTTTTCTGCTATTTTTGCACTTTTTTCAGTAATAACAGGGGCAATTATTACATCTCTATAATTTCCTATCATTATCTAAGTACCTCCTCAAGCATTTTAACTGCTTCTTCAGTAATAACTACATTATTATAGTTTAATACATCATAAGTGTTGATTTCATGAGATTCGATTACTTTAACATTACTTAAATTACGAGAAGCTAAAATTAAGTTATCAGTTAATTCTTTAACAACAATTAAAGTTTTTCCTGTTACTTTTAAATCTTCTAATAATTTGATAAAATCTTTTGTTTTATTACTTGAAAGTTCAATATTTTCAACAACAACGATTCCATTTTCTCTAGCTTTATAAGTTAAAGCTGATTTTAAAGCTAATCTTCTTTCTTTTCTATTTTGTTTTTTTGTATAATTTCTTTCTGTTGTAGGTCCAAATACTACTCCACCACCAACAAAGTGAGGTGCACGGATAGATCCTTGACGAGCATTACCTGTTCCTTTTTGTCTCCATGGTTTTCTTCCACCACCAGAAACTTCACTTCTTGTTTTAACTTTGTGAGTTCCTTGTCTCATAGATGCTTGTTTTAAAACAACTGCATCATATATTGTTTGATTATTTGGTTCAATTCCAAATACTTCATCGCTTAGTTTAATGTCTTTAATCTTTTCACCTTTTACATTTAAAAGAGCTATTTTAGGCATATTTCTTCCTCCTTTCATCACAATAATTTTTTTATATAATGTTTAATTTAATTATTCAGTTACTTCTTGTGATGATTCTTCTTTTATTTCTTCAGTTTCAGTAGTTTCTTCTACTTCTTCAATAGCTTTTGGTTCTTCAAATGAAACTAATTCTAAAGTTTCTTTGATTTTACCTTCATTTTTAATAGCTGATTTGATTATAACTAAAGACTTTTTAGGACCTGGAACATTACCTTTAACTAAGATAACATTGTTTTCTAAGTCAACCATAACAATTTCTAAGTTTTGAACTGTTACTGTATTTGCTCCCATATGTCCTGGTAATTTCTTACCTTTTAAAACACGCATTGGTCTCATTGTTCCTAGTGAACCAACACCTCTATGGTATTGTGAACCATGTCCCATAGGACCTCTGCTTTGATTAAAGCGTTTGATAACACCTTGGTAACCTTTACCTTTGCTTACACCAGTTACATCTACCATTTCACCTTCTGCAAAGATATCAACTTTAATTTCTTGACCTAAAGTATAGTTACTTGCGTCTACATTTCTGATTTCTTTTAAGAAGCGCTTAGGTGATGTATTTGATTTTCTAAGATGTCCCATCTCAGGTTTGTTACTTAATTTTTCTCTCTTTGTTTCGAATGCTAATTGAATTGCATCATAACCGTCAGTTTCAGTTGTTTTAATTTGTGAAACAACATTAGGTTCAACTGAGATAACAGTTACAGGAATTAATTTACCATTCTTAGCAAAAACTTGAGTCATTCCAACCTTGCGGCCTAAGATTCCTTTTCTCATTTTTTCCTCCTATAATTATTTAATATTTATTTCAACACCACTAGGTAAATCCAATCTAGTCATAGCCTCGATTGTGTCTTTACTAGGATTATTGATAACAATTAGTCTTTTATGTGTTCTCATTTCGAATTGTTCACGAGAATCTTTATACTTGTGAACAGCTCTTAAGATTGTAACTTTTTCAACTTTTGTTGGTAGTGGTACTGGTCCACTAACTTCTCCGCCAGTTCTTTTAATAGTTTCAACAATCTTACTTGCAGCTTGATCGATAGTTCTTGGATCATATGCTTTTAAATTAACTTGAATTCTATTAGACATATTGTATCCTCCTTTCGTCTATATCTTGTATAGGCATACTCCGTGTAAGTTACCTGACATTTGAGGTTTACCTTTGTTTTATAAAAGCAACTTAACCTGGTGTGTCAGCAATCTCCCACATCTACGCAGTCACACATAGGACAATTATATCAACAATTTAAAATAAATGCAAGTATTTTTAAAATTTTTTTTCAAAATATGTTCATAATATTATTTTAATAAAAAAAAGATTAAAAATATGCTTTAACCTATTCTCTTATATATATAAGTTGCAATATATGGTTCAACATTATTATGAGAACCATTTCCACCAGTATTTCCTGTTATTTGAGTTCCACCATATAACATATTATTTCCTGAATATGTCCAGTTAGAATTTCCTCCATTACTTCCATATGTCGCAAATCCTGTTCCCTCTAATTGAGGTGTATGATTATGACTTGGCATTTCTGCTATTGTTAATTTATGTGTATACTCACCACCTGTACTACCATTTGTAAATGTTTGAACAAGACCATTAATATCTGTTCCCGTTCCTACTCCTATTATTGTTCTTCCACCAGCATATACTTCCCACTTTCCGCCAAATTTACTTTGTACTTTTTCTATTGTATCATCTTCTGTACTCATGTATATGCTTCCTACTGGATATATTTCATTTATTACTTCTCTTTTTATATTATCTATTTGATTTTGCATACTAGTAATTGTTGTCTTTAGTTCAAGAATTTGATCTTGAACTGTTCCCGATGCATCATAATTAATATTATCTACTACCTTTTCTGTTATTTTTTTATTTAAAGAACTTGAATTATTCATTGTCTTTACTAGCATTAACATACTTATTAAAAATAATGTCAAAATACTGAACATTATTATTGTGCTTGCGTATCCTTTATTATTTATTTTCATACATCTTTACTCCCTCATACTATACTTATTACTCTAAGTATACCCCCCCCCAGAAGCGTTTTGTCAAGTGAAATTTTTATACCTGTCTTAGGTATTTTTTTAACATTCAATAGAATTATTTTATATTTTTTAGTATAAAAAAAGAACACTTAGTCCTCTACTACGTATGGATTAATTTGTGTTCCTTCTCCGCTTGTTATTACAACATTATTATTTAATTTAATAACAATAAACATATTAGCTTTTTCTTCATTTGTAAATTCATTATCAATTGTTATAACTTTATATGTATCTTCATCTTTAAGCCAAACATTATTATCAACATTAATAAATGAACTTCCATTTAAAATTGTTTGTTTATATAATACATTTGTTAATATCCCTGTTTTACCCCACATTTTGTTGGCTGCATTTTCACTAAAGTTATCATTGTTATAATAGTTAATATAATTTTCTATATCATTTTTATTTATAACATCATTTGTTTCCCTTATTAAATATGTATGTCTAAACTTATCAACCTTTATTATTCTATAAATATCTCCATTAAATACAACATAATTTTGTGCATCTTTTCCTTTATATACAAATTCATCATTTTCGTTATATACATTAGAATTATTATTTTTATTTTTTACTAAATCATATATTGTATTTCCCTCAACATAATTATAACTTATATCTCCATTATCATTAGTAATTAATACTTTAGTATTTTTATCATATTCTTGATCAGTTAATGGATTTTTTGCACTATCTTTTATATAACCATCTTTAACAAGATCTGGTACTGTATATTCAGTTACAATAGATGAATTTACATCTGCTAAATATTTAAGTTTAGCGCTATCTACAATATTCTTTTTCGAAACATTATATGCAGTTAATCTTGAATTACCTATTACGTTTATTATCTTTGGATACGCAATTGAACTTATAATTCCTAAAATCGCTACCACAGCTAATAACTCAACCATCGTAAATGCTTTTTTACTCATAACTACCCCCCCAATGTATAAATTTGTTCACCATTATAATTATAATAATTTAAAGAACTAATTATATAATTATCATATATTTCAACTTTATCACTAACTTTTATACTTAATTCTTTTAAGGTGTTTAGATTAATAAGAAATTTTTCACCATTATAAGTACCTTCTATAATTGGATACTTAGTTGTTATTGTATCAAAATCATCATAATTAGCCTTTATTACAACTTTTCCATCTGAGTTAATTATACCATATTTATTATTTTCTTTAAAAATAAATAATTCATTTTTTGATATTTTTTTAACATTTTTAAATAAATTATCATTTAAGAATATTATCTCATCATATTTTTCATCAATTATTTCTTTTCCTTTTGAATCAATTACTCCATATAAATTATCATTACTAACAATAGCATAACCATTCTTATTAAAATCTGATAATTCTTCATATTCTTTCTTTGTTATAACATTACCTTTTTTATTAACAAATTCATATTTATCATTTTCAGTTTTAATTTTTAAATAACCATTAACATACTTATTATCATAAGGTTTTAAGTCGCTAAATGTTCCAAACTCTTTTGATGGAGTATAAATTGTATACATTATTTTTTTTGCATTAAAATTATACTGTTCCTTTAATATTACGCCATCAGAATATGTATATTTAATGCTCTCATCATTATTAATTACTTTCTTGTCTATTATATTAATATAATCTATACTAGCATCTTCTTTTATGCCTATTGCAATATTAGAATTTAAGTTTTCCACTCTTATTCTTTTATAATCTGATGATTCATAAACTACTTTGTCATTTTTTATTATAAAATATTTATTTTTTCCAGAACTATTTTTTATATAAAAAACATTATTATCAAGTACATTAATATCATCTAATGTATATTTATATACCTCTTTACCAGTAGTTGTATTTATTATTGTTGATGAAGAATTTATCTTTATTTTTGCATATAAATCAGAATCATTTTCTTCAGTTAAATTTGATATTTCAACAGAAATATTTCTATCATCTACTTCATCTACTTTATATGTATATATTTCTTTACCATCACTATTCATAATTCCCATTGTTTCATCTCTTGTAAAAATAAATACACCGGATTTTGAATATGTCAAATTATCATATTTAAATCTTGTAAGTTCATCTAAATTTTCATTTAATAACCCCATTTTAAGCCCGTCACTTGTGAATTTACTTACAACATATCTATTGCCATATAGGGTTGCTGTAAAAATATTACCAAATGCTATTTTTGTTTTACCTTTACAATCTAATATTCCATATAAACTATTATAATTTTTAACAACTGCATATCCTTTATAATAATCTGTTCCATATAAATATTTTGGTTTTACAATTACTTCACCAGAATTATCAATATAACCAGTCTTTGCTTTTTCTTCTATTTTAATTAAATTAACATTATCTGCTTTAGCATTATTTAAAAAAATATATATACCCAATATTGATACAAAAGCAAAAGCAATAACAGGAAAAACTTTACTCATCTTTTGAACTACAAGTTCACTTTTTTGTTTTGAAATAATATTTTTAACATTTTTAACATTTTTATCATTATTGTTAATTTTTTTACCATCAAGTATTGATTCTTCCAAATCAGGTTTAAAAATATTACCTGGTTGTTCTTCTTGATCTTTTGTTATGTTATTAATTAAATTTTCTTGTTCCTGATTATCAAATACATTATTATTTAATTCATCAGTTTTTTCTTCTTTAGATAAATCTTTATCAATTTCAGCATTTGTTACATAATTAGTATTATCAACTATATTTACTTTTTCTTTATTATTTAATTCCTCATTTGGTAAAGTTGGATTAAAGAAGTTATTAATTTCTTCAGAATCTATATTTGATTCAGGTGAAACAGTATCACCATTTTTATCTTCTTCTTTTTGCTTTTTATCTGTATTTTCATCATCAATAGGAGAAAATGGTAAATCATCATCTAAATTATAATCATCTAAATTATTCATTTTTTCCTCCTATTCTTTATTAATATAATAACATATCTTTACAATAAAAAAAAGATAATAAAGAAAAAAGATTGTTAAAAACAATCTATTCTACAATATGTGCTTTTACAACAATTCTTGATTTACCACCATTTTCACAAGTAACTAATGTAACATGATAATCATCAGTTTTTACTAAATAACTTGTATCATTAGGTTCTACATACCTACTTACAGAGTAAACTGTATATTCCATATTTCTTCCTTTATTATCTGATATATTTATTTTATCACCATTTTTTAAATTTCTAATTGGATAGAAAAATGAACTTTTTCCTCTAAAGTTATGTGCAGATATTACAAATCCACCTTTTTCATTTAAATCAACACCATATGTTTTTATTGCACCTATATTCATTGCAGCATATGTATGTTCTTTTAATATTACTGTATTAATTCCAACTCTTGGTATTTCTATTCTTCCAAGAATCGTATATCCTTTATAACTAACTGTATACGTTTGATTTTCTGGTATTTCTTCTTTTTTCTTTTCTATTTTATTCTCAAATAGTTCAAGAGCATATTTTTCTTGATTATTTAATTTTCTTTCACGAAAATTATCATAAATCATCATAAAAGTTATTAAATATAAAGCAAATATAAATAAAAATATTAATATATTTATAAACTTTTTCATATGCCCTCTCCTACTCTTTTTATAATTATAACATAATTTTTATTTCATTTCATCAGGTAAATTTAAATTCATGTAATTAAGAATGAACGGTGCTATATCTGATAACTTATTTACATTATCTATATTTAAATTTTTATCAGTTACAATAAATGGTACTAAATTAGTTGTATGACTTGTTACCACATTACCATTTTCATCTATCATTTCTTCAGCATTACCATGATCAGCAGTTATTATAAATAAATATTCATCTTCCATGCATTTCTTATATAATTTACCTATCATTTCATCTATAGTTTCAATTGCTTTTTTAGTCATATCATAGTTTCCAGTATGTCCAACCATATCACCATTCGCAAAATTTAAGAATATGAAATCATAATTATTATCCATTTTCTCTAATAAATTTGAAGTTATTTCTCTAGCACTCATTTCTGGTTTTAAGTCATAAGTTGCTACTTTAGGTGATGGAATTAAAACTCTATCACAAAGATTTAAATCTAAATCTCTTCCTCCGTCAAAGAAATATGTAACATGTGCATATTTTTCTGTTTCTGCTATTCTAAGTTGTTTTTTACCTAATTTAGATAAATATATTCCAAGTGTATTATCTATTATTTCCTTTTTAAATGCTATATCTGATTTAACATCATCTGATACATACATCATAGTTGTTAAATATAAATTATTAAAGATTTTTCTATCAAATCCATCAAAATTAGGATCAACTAAGCTTCTTAATATTTGTATCGCTCTATCTGGTCTAAAATTTGCCCAAATTATACTATCATTTTCTTCAATTTTACCTGATTCATCTATTATAACAGGTTCAATAAATTCATCTGTTATTCCTTTTTTATAACTATCAGTTATATATTTTTTATAGTCATCACACTTATTTCCATTATTATTAACAATAACATCATAGCACCTTTTTAATCTATCCCATCTTTTATCTCTATCCATTGCATAATATCTACCTGAGATAGTACAAATTTTACCTATACCTAATTCATTTATTTCATTATTTAAATCATCAATATACGAAATACTTGATTCTTTAAATGTATCTCTTCCATCTGTAAATATATGGAAATATACATTAGAAAAATCTTCTTTCTTACATAGTTTTAATAGCGCTTTTATATGATTAATATGGCTATGAACACCTCCGTCACTTAAAAGTCCCATTATATGTAATTTTGAATTATTTTCTTTTGCATGTCTAATTGCATTTAAAAATGATTCATTATAATAAAAACTCTCATCCTTTATTGCTCTATTAATAAGTTCTAATGATTGATATATTATTCTTCCAGCACCTATTGTTAAATGCCCAACTTCACTATTTCCCATTTGTCCATCTGGAAGTCCAACAAATGTTCCTGATGCATTTATTCCTTTATTAGGATATTCTTTTATTAAATAATCTATATTTGGTTTATTTGCATTAATAAGTGCATTACCATCTTTTATTTTACTTAATCCAACTCCATCTAAAACACATAATAATACTTTTTTCATTTTATTTTTCCTCCTTAAACAACTTAAAAAAGGTTAAACTAATAACCTAAATCTTTTAACACTTTATTAACATCTTTTTTATACTCTTTATCTGCGACTACATTAACAATAACATTGTCCACTCTATATAATTTAAAATACTTACCTTTAGTACTTTTTACATAAGAATAATTATTTTTTGTTTTTAATTTATAATATTTTTTATCCTTGTATAAGTCATTAACATATTTAATTGCATCATCAGTTTTTGCATATTCAATATAAAATACTTGAACATTTCCGTCACCTGCTTCTAAATATCTAGTAGTTGTAATATCATAATCTTTAGATTTATCTAAAACTACATATTCATGTTTAGAATTAAAATATTCACTATATTCTGTGTATGATAATTTATCATAATTTTTACCACATCCAGTTAATATTACCAAAGAAAATATTACTAAAAAGACTTTTACTATTTTTTTCATTTAAACACCTTCCTATTCTATTTATAGGATAGCATAAATTTAATATTTTATCAATCTTTATATGCTTCTAATCTATTAATCTTTATTCCTTTTTCATTAAATTTTCTTTCGTACTCTGTCATTACATTATTTTCAAAATCACTATTATGTAAGTCTAATGAAATATTTTTTAATTTATAACCAAATTCACTTAAAGATTCTATAGAAAATTCAAATAAAGCTGTATTATCTGTTTTCATAAATATAATCTTTTTACCTTTAAATATATTTTCATATCTATTTAAAAATCTTTCATGTGTAAGTCTTTTTTTAGCAGCACGTGATTTTGGCCATGGATCTGAAAAATTTAAATAAATTAAATCTATTTCTTTATCAAATACATCTTCTATAAGTCTAGCATCCATTCTTATTAATTTTAAGTTGTCTAACTCTTCATTTTCTAATTTTTGTACTGCTTTTACAATAACACTATCATACATCTCAATACCAATAAAATTAATATTTGGATTATTCTTTGCCATACCTATTATAAAATCACCTTTACCCATTCCTATTTCTATATGAATAGGTTTATCATTACCAAATACTTCTTTCCATTTACCTTTGTTTTCTTCTGGATTTAAAATAATGTATTTTGAACTTTCTATTATTTCTTTTGAACCTTTTACATTTCTAAGTCTCATAAAATTCACCCAAATTAATTATACTATATGGTTCACAAAAAATAAATATATGAATATACTAAAATTGAAAGAAAATAAGGAGGATAACCTATGAATAATTATGATAAAACTTTCGTTTATGATGAAAGACCATCATTTGAATCTTATAATAGTATGAATATGCAGTACCCTAGTATGCCTATGATGCCTGTATATCCAGGTAATATGATGATGCCAAATATGAATAATAACTCTAATAGTTATAATAATTTAGAATCAAGAGTTTCAACTTTAGAAAAGAAAGTTCAAAATCTTGAAAATAAACTTCAAAAATTAGAAAATAATTTATACCCAAAAGCAGTTGATTATACTGAAATGAGTAGTGATTATATAAATGCATCTTATCAAAATTCAATGAATATAATGTAAAGGGCACCAAAAATTGGCGCCTTTTCTTATTAAATTAATATATGATTTACTCTTTGGCAATATACACACCACTAATCCATATTCCCCATCCTGCTTGATACGGAGTTGTTTCGCTATCTGATAAAACAATTGTATCATTTGAAACAAGAGATTCTAAAAATCTACCACTATAACCAGTCCCATCACTTTTTGGAGTAGCAGCATATAAAATCGCTTTATTATTTTCAGGAACTGGTAAATTTCCAAAAATAGCCGTTGGATAATTTAAATTTTTAGAAAGATTCGAATCTTTTAAAGTAACATACATATTAATAATAACTAACTTACCATTCTTAGTATATCCACCAGAATATGTATTAACACTATTATTTACTACTGTAGGTTTTGTGTAGGTTTGATTTAGTAATTTATTCAAATTTTCGTTTTGTTCATTTAAATCAGATACTTTTTGTTCCAATTCTTTGTGTTCTGCATGGAGTTGCTCTTGTAAAAGTCCTGTAAGTTGGCGAAGACGCATTTCTACAATTGCGCGTGCTTGTATTTCGTCAAGTTCGTAACGCTTGCAAAGATTTTCGATTGCCTCCTGCGGAGTTTTTGCCGTTTTGATAATTCTAATGACTTCGTCAATATTGTCGCTGGCAATTATCAAACCGTCAAGAATGTGAATGCGTTCAAGTGCTTTTTTCTTTTCATAATTTGTACGGCGTATAACAACATCATGTCGGTGGTCAATAAAATATTTTATGCAATCTTTAAGCGATAAAAGTTTTGGACGCCCGCCTACAAGTGCTATACAATTCACACTGAAACTCGTTTGCAGTGCAGTTAGCTTAAATAATTTGTTGAGTACGATATTTGCGTTGGCATCGCGTTTAACGTCAACAACAATGCGCATACCCTTACGGTCGCTCTCGTCATTTACATTACTAATCCCTGTAACTTTTCCTTCTTTTACCAGTTGGGCAATATAAATAATAAGTTCTTTCTTGTTTACGCCGTATGGAATTTCGCTGATAACAATCTTGTCATGCTGTTCACCGGCTTCAATTTCTGCACGGGCACGCATAACTACGCGTCCGCGTCCAGTTTCGTAAGCGCTTTTTACTCCAGACATTCCGTATATAAAGCCTCCTGTTGGGAAGTCGGGGGCTTTGATGAATTGCATCAAGTCGGAAATCTCCATTTCTGGATTTTCGAGCAGTGCCAAGCACGCGTTAATCGACTCGGTGAGGTTGTGAGGTGGCATGTTGGTTGCCATACCCACCGCAATACCGCTACCGCCATTCACCAGCAAGTTAGGGAATCGGGTTG